>Ga0210003_1000296_pt1 | contig 44116 bp, 28 predicted proteins | sample LantaG_FD_182804 | JGI IMG/M metagenome (GOLD analysis project Ga0210003, IMG submission 182804) | Deep subsurface microbial communities from Baltic Sea to uncover new lineages of life (NeLLi) - Landsort_02402 metaG (SPAdes) (version 2) | ecosystem: Environmental > Aquatic > Marine > Oceanic >...
CCCCCCCCCCCCCTCCCCTTTCCTTTCCTTTCAAACGGGCTCGTCGCTATCTTCTCGTCGCTTTCGCTCACTCCGATGGGCACCTTCTCTCTCCTCCCTCTCTCCCCTCCTCCCCCTCTCCTCCTCCCTCTCTCCTCCCCCTCTCCCCCCTCCCCCTCCTCCAAAAAAACAGGTCCGCCTCAAGGACCACGGCACCGAGCTCATCGAGGTCGCCGACAACGGCTCGGGCGTCAGGCGCTCGGACCGTCCAGCCCTGGCCCTCAAGCACCACACCTCGAAGCTGCGCGCGTTCGTCGACCTCGACAGGGGGCCCTCGTCGTTCGGGTTCCGCGGCGAGGCGCTGTCGTCGCTCTGCGCCGTCGCGGCCGAGGTCGCCATCGTGACGCGGTGCGACGACGACCCGGACGACGGCGAAGACGGCGCGGCCGCGGAGCGGGGCGGCGGCGGAGAGCGCGGCGGCGGCGGGGGCGGGCGCGGCGAGGGGGCCAGGCTCGCCTTCGACCGCTCTGGCGCGCTCGTCTCCTCGGCGCCGGCGCCGCGCGCGCGCGGCACCACCGTCGCCGTGCGCCGCCTCTTCGATCCGCTGCCCGTCAGGCGCCGCGAGCTGCTCCGCACGGCCCGCCGCGAGGGCGCGCGCGTGGTCTCCGTGCTGCAGGGGTACGCCGTCGCGGTGCCCAAGCTCAGGCTCGTCGCGTCCGACCAGAGGGGGAGCGGCGCGCGGGCGGCGCTGCTGCAGAGCCCCGGCGGGGGCTCGGCGACCGCGAGGTCGGCGGCGGCGGCGCTGTGGGGCCCCAAGGTGGCCGCGTCGCTGGTCGAGGTCGACGCGGCAATCCTGGGCGAGGAGGAGGGGGCGGGGGCGGGGAGGGAGGACGCTGCTGCCGCTCCGAGGTCGCCTCCGGGCTCGACGCCCCCTGCTCCTCCTCCTCCGACGTCTCCCTCCTCGGCGACCGCCGCCGCCGCCGCCGTCTCCCCCTCCGCCAGGGCCCGGGAGGAGGCCGCAGGCTACTTCTGCCCGCGCGTCGTCGGCCTCGTCTCCTCGGCCTCGGCCTCCGACAAGACGGGGGCCCCCTCGAGCGGCGGCGCCGAGCGCCAGTTCTTCTCCGTCAACGGCAGGCCCGTCGACCTGCCCAAGGCCGGCCGCGTGCTCAACGAGTGCTGGCGCGCGCTGGGGTCGCCGCTCACGTCGAGCTCGAGGCCCGTCGCGATCCTCGACCTGCGTCTGCCCCCGAGGTGGTTCGACGTCAACGTCACGCCGGACAAGCGGCGCGCGCTGCTGCGGAGGGAGAGCGCGCTGCTGGAGGGGCTGCGGAGGGCGCTGCGCGCGGCCTGGGAGCCGAGCCGCGCGACGTACCAGCTCCACGGGCCCGGCTCGGCCTCGGCCGCCGCGGCCTCGAAGTCGAGGAGGAACCCGGCCTCTGCCGCTGTCGCTGCTGCCTCCTCCGCGAAGGCCGCCGTCGCCGCGTTCGCTGCCGGTGGGGGAAGCGCGAGGGAGATGATGGTGGCCGCGGCCGCGGGCGCGAAGCGGGCCAGGGAAGCCCGGGAGGAGGAGGACGAGGAGGAGGAGGACGAGGAGGAGGACGAGGACGAGGACGAGGACGAGGAGGAGGAGGAGGAGGGACGCGAGGACGACGAGAGCGGGAACGCCGGAGAAGAAGAGGAGGAAGGAGCAGAGGAAGAGCCGGGACCCCCAGTCCCGCAGCGGCCTCGAGTTTCCGCTCCTCTGACCGCTCCCTCGTTCGCGGCGTTTGCCCTCGGGGCTGCGAAGCCGGCAGCGAAGCCGGCAGCGGCCGCGCCTGCTGCCTCGAGCGACGGCGGCGAAGAAGAAGACAAAGAAGAAGAGCTGGAGGTGGAAGAGGAGAAAGAGCGAGAGGCCCCGCCTCCGCTTTCCGCTGTCGCTACCGCTGAGACCGCCGACGAGGACGCGACCGACCTCTCGGGCGAGGAAAGGGAGGAGGAAGAAGAAGAGGAGGAGGCTGCCGCTGAAATGGAGGAGGAAGAAGACGAAGGAAACGGAGCGAAAGTGCGCGACGGCGACGACGACGCCGCTCTCCCCGCTTCCTCTCCTTCCCCTGCTCCTCCTCCTCCTCCTCCCGCCGTCGCTGCCCTGCTTCCCCCTCTTCTCCCGGAGACGGTCCTCTCCGTCGACATGGGGTCCCTCCGCGCCGCCTGCGCGCGCAAGAGGGCCCTCATTGCCGAGAGGGCGAAGGAGCGGAAGAAGAAGGCCGAGGACGAGAGGGAGGCCGCCGAGGCCGAGGCGGAGCAGAAGGAGAACCGCCTCGATTCTTCCTCCTCCTCGCGAAGATTCTCAGCGGCTTCCCTCGCCGCGGCCGTTGAACACGGAGGGGCCTCAGCGGCGGCGGCGACAACAGCAGCACAGGAAGAAGGCCTCCGCGCCGCCGCCGACGCCGACGGCGACGACGGCACCGAGGCCGCCGCGCTCGCCGCCCTCGCCGACGGCCCCGCCCGCGCCGAGCTCGAGCGCGTCTTCCGCCGCGCCGAGTTCTCCGCGCTCTCGCGCCGCGTCGTCGGCCAGTTCAACCTCGGCTTCGTCGTCGCCCGGCTCGGCAGCGACCTCTTCGTCGTTGACCAGCACGCCTCGGACGAGAAGGCCACCTTCGAGCGCCTGTGCTCCGACGCCGGGACGCTGCTGTCGAAGCAGCCGCTGCTGGCGCCCGTGCCTCTTGATTTGGCTCCCGACGAGGCCGCGGCGGTGAGGGAGCACGCCGAGGTGTTCCGGGCCAACGGCTTCGAGATCGTCGAAGTGGATCCATCTTCCTCTGCCGCCGCCTCCGGCTCCTCGGCCGCCGCCGCGACGGCGGCCAACTCGTGCGGCCTCGCGCTCGTGGCGGTACCGCACTCCCGCGGGGACGTCTTCGGCGCGAGGGACGTCGCCGACCTGGCCGCGAGGCTGTCCGGCGGCGGGTTCGGCAGCGCGGGCGCCGACGCGCGCTTTGCCGCCGACGACGCCGGCAGGGTCGGAGGAGGGGCCGGAACAGGAAAAAACAAAGCTTCGCGCCCGCTGCCGCGCCCGCCGCGCGTCAGGGCCATGCTCGCGATGCGCGCCTGCCGCTCCTCGATCATGGTGGGACGCACGCTGACCCGCCGCGAGATGCGCAGAGTCGTCGCGGCCCTGGCGGGCCTGCAGAGCCCGTGGAACTGCCCCCACGGGAGGCCGACGATGCGGCACCTCGCGGTGCTGCCGCCCGTCGGCGAGCTCGCTCCCGCTTCGGCCGCCGTCGCTGCAGAATGATTTGTCGCTTTTTTTTGTAATGGGCTTGAGAAATCGGAACGAAAACCCTGGATTCAAAAAATGATCTACTTTTTTACAGAAGCTCGAGCAGGCCCGTCGAGAGCGCGGCCTCGAGCTGCGGCGCCGCCGAGAGCGCGACGGCAGAGGTCGAAATCGGATGACTCGAGCTCGCGGCGGCCCTCCTCAGCGCCTCGGCGAAGAGCCTCGGGGAGCGCGCCTCGACGCGGTCGGCGAGCCACGAGGCCACCGCGTGCCGGATGCGAGGGTCTCGCTCCTCCTTGGAAGTAGGAAGAGAAGAAGGATCGGAGGACGAAGAAGAAGAAGAAGAGGAAGAAGAGGGAGGAGGAGCGACGACGGAGAGGAAGGAAGCGGCGAGCCAGCGCTCTCCCCCGAGCGCCGCGAGAGCGTCTTCCTTTCCTCCTCCTCCTTCTGCCTCTTCTTCGGCGATGGAGAGCCTTGCGAGGAGCAGGAGCACCGCCGCGAGCCTGGCGTCGTCGCCGCGGGGCGAAGGGCTCGAGCCGCTCCCAAGCGACGCCGCGAGCGACGCCAGCAGCGCCGGCGGCGCGGCGCGCAGGGCAGCGCGGGGCACGGCCACGGCCCCGCTCAGAAAGGCGCCCACGGGGGAAGCCACGGCGGCGAGGGCCGCCAGCGGGTCGACCGAAAGGGGAGGAGCGGAGGAGGCACGAGAGGCGCGTCGGGGCGGTCTGCGGGCGAGGCAGCGCACGAGGAGCGCCGCCGCCGAGACCGCAGCGGCGTCGTCGCTTCTGGCGGGGGGGGCGCGCTGCTTCTTCTTCTCCTCCTCCTTGTCGTTCTCCCTGTCCTCCAACTCGCCGCAGTAGGAGATCCAGCCGAGGCACAAAGCCACGGTCGCCAGCGCCCTCTGCAGGAGGACGGGGGGCTGCTTGATTTCCGACTCCTCTTCTTCTTCTTCTTCCTCCCCTCCGAAAGCTTCGGCGGCGAGGCTGTTTTCGGAGACGGGCGCGATCGAGAGAGCGTCGTCGTCATCGTCGTCGCCGCCGTCGTCGCCGCCTTTGTTTTCTTCCTCGGCCGCATCTCCAGCTCGCCGCCCGAGCCCGAGCAAGGAGACCCCAACGATGGCCCTCTCCGCGGCCTCGACGATACGAGCTGCGACTCGCTCGGCCGAGGAAGAACGAGAAGAACGAGAGCCGTCGCTCCCGTCTCCGCCGTCCGCCGCCCTCGCGAGCGCCGAGGCCAGCGTGCGCGCGAGCAGCGGCGCCTCGAGCGCCGGCGGCGGCGCGCCGCCGCCCCAGGGGGCCGCGGCCAGCTCCGCCCTCGGGGGCAGCGGGAGCATCCCCCCGCCGCTGCTTCGCCCCCCGGCGCCTCCGAACGGAAACGAAGAAGCGGCGACGAGGGCCCTGGCCAGCAGGGCGACGCCGGCGGCGGCGTTGGCGTCGGTGGCGCCTTCTGAGGGACAAGATAGCAGCTCCTCGAGCTCCACGGCGGCGCGCTCGGCGTCCCTCTTGCTGCGCTTGTCCTTCGTCCCGCCGGTCGCGAGCTCCTCGGCAAGGGAGCCGAGGCGGGCCGGGAGGCGGGCGCCCAGGGCCTCGGCGGCGAGCCTCGGAGCGCTTTCTCCCTCGATACCCTCTCGCTCTCCGCTGCTCCCGGCGGCAGACTGTTTCCCTCCTCCTCCCTCCTCCGCCTCCCTCTCGTCTTTGCGAGGGGGAGGAAGGAGGTCGTCCTTCATCCCGCCGGCCCACCCAAACCGCAGCCACGAGACCATCTCCGCGACGCGGATGGAGACGGCGCTCCTCGCTCCCTTTCTTCCGCCGCGGCGGGAGAGGACAGCCCGGGCTGCCCTCGAGCCCTCGAGTCCTTTCAGCTGCTGCTGCTGCTGCTGCAGCAGCAAGAAGTCCAGCAGCGGCGCGGCGAGGTTGCGCTCCTCCTCGGGCGACGCCGAGAGCAGCAGCGCTGAGACGAGCCTCCGCGTGCCGCCGACCTGCTCCAGGGCGCCTCGGTCGAGGGACAGCAGCAGGGAAGAAGAGGAAGAAAAGGAGACGTCGACTTCTTTCTGGCCGGCGTCGTCACTTTCGCCGCTGCCGTCGCCGTCGCCTTGTCCTCCCGCGTCTTCCCGCGGGGAAGGAGAAGAAGAAGCGCCGCGGGGCTCGTAGAGGGTCGCGACGGCCAGCCTCACCAGGTGGAGCCTCACGTGCTGCGGCCACCGCAGGGCTGAGGCCGCGTCGACGAGGGCAAAAGCTGCGGCTGGCGGCAAAGAGGCCCGAGAGCGACGACGGGAGGAGGGAGGAGGAGGCGCGACGGGGAGGACGGCCCCGGCGCGGACGCCGCCGCGGCCGTCGCCGCAGAGCGCCAGCAGCGCGCCCGCGGCCGCGGCCCAGGCCCTGGCGTCGACCTCCTTCACCGCAGGAGAAAGAGACAAAGAGGGAGGATTCGACTCTGCGAGGTCGGAGATCAACGCGAACAGCAGCGAGCGCAGCCAGCAGCGGAAGGCCGCCGCGCAGGACAGCGGCGGCGGCGGCGGTGGGGTCCGCGGCACTTGCTCGGGCGTCGGCGGCAGCAGCTGCCGCCGCCGCTGCTGCTCGAGCAGGAGCAGGGCCCGCGGGCGCGGGCCGCAGACGGTCCCCCCATCGCCTCCTCCGAGCCAGGATCCCCCGTCTCCGGCGCACCCTGGAGAGGGAGAGGGAGAGGAGGAGGAAGAGAAAGAGAAAGAGGAGAAGGAAGAGGCCGTCCGAGCGTGCTGCCGCCGCTGCCGGTGCGGAAGAGGAGGCACTGCTGCAGCTGCTGCCGCTTGTCGAGCCAGCTCGTTTTCTCGTTCTTCTCCACCGTCCGATTCCTCCTCCTCCTCCTCCTCCTCCTCCTCCTCCTCGGCGTGAGGTGGCGGCCTGTCGTCGTCCAGGAGGTCTGCGTGCAGCGCCAGGTTCAGAACGAGGTCGAAGGCGCGGGCCCTCCCCGGCGGAGGGAGGAGGCGACGGGAGCGAGCTTGGGAGGAGGAGGCTTTGTCTTCATCTTCTTCGGCAGAGGAAGACGGCGGCGGCGGCGACGTTGCCGCCTCGCCGCACTGCCGCAGCGCCGCGAACGCCAAGTGCCTCGCGGGCCCGGGCCCGGAGCGGAGCCACGCGTCGACGATGAGCTTGGCTAGGATCGGAGCCGTCTTGGCCGCCGAGGCGGCAGCAGCAGCGTTTCCGTCTTCGTCTTTGTTTCCGCTGCCGCCATTTCCCTCTTCTTCTCCTCCTCCCTCCTCCCCCTCCTCCCGCTCCCGCGGCGACGAGGTGAGCTTCTCCCCCGTGGCCGCCTCGAGCACGGCGGCGACCTCGTCTTCCTTTAAAGCTAACGGGGACTGTTCGCTGTACCTCCGGCAGAACGGAGGGGCGACGACGAAAGAGGAAGAAGAAGAAGAAGAAGAAGAAGAAGAAGAGGGAGAAAAGCGGCGTTGGCGCTCTTGCTCTCTGCCGCCGGAAGCAGCGCTCACGGAGGCGGCAGCACAGATCTCTGACCGCACCGCCACGGCCTCTGCCTCCATCCTCGAGAGCAGAGAAGAAGAAGATGAGGGGGGCAAGTCGTCTTCGCCTTCTCCCTCCTCCTCCTCCTCCTCTTCCTCGGGCAGAGGCAAGAGGGCAGACGCGAGACAAGAAAGGGACGAGGAAGAAGGGGCAGCAACGGAGGCTGCGCCGAAGCGGACTTGTAGCCAATCTGCGATTACGCGAGGCGAGGGAGAGGCGGCTGCTTCGCTGAGGACGGCGACGGGGCGCCGCGCGTGGCGGGTCTGTTTTTGAGTTTTGTTTTTCATCAAACGAGGTTGAGAGAGGCCGACGCGCCGATCGAGCATGCGAATGAAAATTTTGACAGCTTATTTTTTCCTTTCCCTCTCTCTCTCGCATACCTCTGCTGCTGCTGCTGCTGTCTCCTCTTCGTCGGCCGCGTCGCCTTCTTCGCCTTCGTCGTCTTCGCGGCGCCTGCGGAAAGCGGCAGCGGCGACGGCGGCCAGGTGTGCGTGGGACTCGGCCTCGAGCGTCGAGTAGGCCTCGACGGAAAACGCGGCGATGGCGGAGGGATGCCGCTGCTGCTTGCTCGCCGCGCCTCTGTTCATCCTCGAGAGCACTGCCTGGTGCGACGAATCCATTGGCACGCGCTCGCTTCCTTTGTCGAGAGCGCTGGAACTGGCGGAATGGGTTCGCTCCGCGCGCGAAAGCCTGCGAATACGGAAACGCGGAAAGAGAGAGTGAATTTTGTTTCAGTTCTTTCGTCGCCTCGGTTTTTCATTTTCTTTTGAAGCACTCAAACCAAAGTACTAGCATCTTTCGCGTCGCCTCTGGCATCAGGGAGCGAGCGTCTCTTTTTCGCTCGTCTTCCTTAGAGCGCACGCTGGTCTCATCAGCATGTCGCAAGCGACAGAGCACTCGACGCCGCCCAGGAAGGCGCGGAGCGAGCGAGAAGGGAATCGGGAGGGACACGACGACAGCACTGCACCATCGCCCCATGCGCCGTCGCCCGTCACGCCCGCTCCCTCCCTAAGGAGAGACGGAGCCGCTGCGCGGGCGACGAGAGGCGATGATGAGGCCTCTAGACGGGATGAAGAGGCAGGAGACGCGCTCGTTAAAGTCGAAAACGGCCGCGACGATGTCACGGAGCCTGCCTTGGCATCTGCGTCCCCCGACGTCGTCGACGACGACGACGACGACGCGGCCGCAGCAGCTCGCGCTTCTTCCTCCCCCTCTCTTGTCAGGGAGCCCCTCCTCGACCCCAACGAGGACCGCTTCACGATGTACCCAATCCGCCATCCGGACGTGTTCCGCATGTACAAGCAGGCCGTCGCGTCGTTCTGGACGGTCGAGGAGGTCGACCTGAGCCACGACTCGAGGGACTGGAACGAGCGGCTGACGGCGCCCGAGCGGCGGTTCGTGTCGCACGTGCTGGCGTTCTTCGCGGCCTCGGACGGGATCGTGCTGGAGAACCTGGTGAGTTTTTTTTGTTGGCGGTGGGAGGACGAGAGGGAGGAGGAAAAGGAGAAGGAAGAATTAGGGAGAAGGAAGAGGAAGAGGTAGAAAGGAGAGAGGAAGAGATAGAGATAAAACAAAAAAACTGGGGGAAAAATGGAAAAAAAACTCACGTCTTCCCTCTTTCTTCTCCTCCGCTCCAAATAAACCACAAACTCGACAAGGCCGCCCGCTTCATGGGCGACGTCCAGTGGCCCGAGGCCCGCGCCTTCTACGGCTGGCAGGTCGCGATCGAGAACGTCCACTCGGAGATGTACTCTGTCCTGCTCGACGCGCTCGTCCGGGACCCGATCGAGAGGGATCGCCTCCTCCACGCGACGCAGACGATCCCGGCCGTGCGGGCCAAGGCGCGGTGGGCGGAGCGGTGGACCGGCTCCGACGCGAGTTTTGCCGAGAGGCTCGTGGCGTTCGCGGCGGTCGAGGGGGTGCACTTCAGCGGGTCGTTCTGCGCGGTGTTCTGGCTCAAGAAGCGCGGGCTGATGCCCGGCCTCGCGTTTTCGAACGAGCTCATCGCCCGAGACGAGGGCCTGCACACCGACTTTGCGTGCCTCCTCTACTCGAAGCTGTCGAGCGCTTCGCGCCTGAGCGACGCCAGGGCGCACGAAATAATCGGAGAGGCCGTCGAGCTCGAGCGCTCGTTCTGCTGCGACGCGCTCTCGGTGTCCCTCGTGGGCATGAACGCGGCGCTGATGGCCCGCTACGTCGAGTTTGTCGCGGACCGCCTTCTGCTCGCGCTGGGCCACCCCGCCCTCTTCGGCTCGCGAAACCCGTTCGACTGGATGGAGCTGATCTCGCTGCAGGGCAAGACCAACTTCTTCGAGCGGCGCGTGGGCGAGTACCAGAGGAGCGGCGTGAGCGTGAGCGGGAGCGGGAGCGCAGGAAGGGGAGGCGGCGCGGGCGCGGGCGCGGGCGCGGGCGCGGGCGCGGGAGAGGACAGTAGCTGCTGGTGGAGGCCGCGGCAGGAGGACTACGTCTTTCGCACCGACGTGGACTTTTAGAGAGAGAGAGAGAGAGAGAGAGAGAGAGAGAGACAGAGAGACGTCTTTGTATCTCGCGCGGCGCGCGCGCGTGCGTGTGTTGTGTCTTGTAAAATAGAGAGAGAACCTCTCGGGTTCTTGCGCAACTGCTGCCTTTGATTTTTTTCCCTCCCCTCGGTTTTTTATTTCCTCCCCTCGATTTTTTTCTCGTAACCTCATTTAGTCGATCTCCCCACCGCTCGTCGCCTTTTTTCTCTTTCTCTCTCTTCGCCCTCACTTCCTCCTCGGTTTCCTTGCTGATGCAGACGGGGTCTTCAAAGCGGCCCTCAGAGTCGGCCCTGGTGTCGATGGAGGTGGACGCGACGGGAGCAGGAGGAGCGACGACAGGAACGACGGCGGCGGACGACCCTCGTCTGACGATCGACGCCTTCGCTCTCGCGGCATCGTCGGCGCCCTCCGAGTCGTCCCGCCTCGCGGCCTGCTCCGGGCTCGCCGCCAGGTGGGTCCCCTCGGACCCTCTCGCGGTGCTCGATCGGATCACTTCTTCCGCTCATTCACGCTGGTGGGAGGACCGGAATGAGAGGAGCGAGGACGTCAGGCTCGAGCGGTGCCGCGTGGTCTCGGCGGCGCTCCTCCTCCTCCAAGGGAAAGGCGCCGAGAACGGGAGCAGGAAAGAGGCGCGCAGCGCGGCTCCTCCTCTCCCTCCTGCCCCGGGTCCTCCCCTGCCTTCCCTGCCTCCTCCTCCCGACCTCTCCCAGCGGGCCGCGCGGTGCCTCGCGCTCTCTCTCCGCGACGACTTCCACGAGGTCGCTCTCGCCGCCTGCGAGGGCGCGCGGCTGCTCGCGGGGCTCCTGGTCGCGGAGGCCAGCTCCCTCTCGGCGAGGGAGAGGGCGCTGGCGCTGGACTCGGTCGCGAGCTCCGCCCCCTTTCCTTCCCGCCCCTCTCGCCCGCTCCCGCTCCCGGCAGACCTCCTGGTGGGCGTCCTGGCCCGCGTAGCGGCCTCGCACCGCCGCTCCGCGGTCCGCGAGGCCGGAGCCGACGCCCTCGGGGCCCTCTGCCCCGTCGCCTCCAGGAGCGGCGGCGCCCTCGGCGGGCAGGGCGGCGGCGCGCTCGCGGCGCTCGCGGCGCTCGCGGCCGCGGACCCCTTTCCCAGGGTCAGGGCCGCGGCCGTCGCCGCCGCCGGGGCGGCCCTGGGGTCCACCAGGGCGTCGACGTGGCTGGCCAGGAGGGCGCTTCCCGTGCTGGCGCTGGCGCTGACCGACGCGGACGGGGGCGTGTCCGCGACCGCGGCGGCGGCGCTGGCGCTGGCGCTCCCGGCGTCGGCGGCGGCGGCCGGCCGCGGCGGAGGAGGAGGAGAAGGAGGAGGAGGAGGAGGAGAGGGCGGCGACCGGCTTCCCCCCTTGCGCACCACGGTCTCGATGGAGGACGCCTCTGCCGCCACCGCGGCAGCTGCAGTGCTGCGGACTACGGTGTCGATGACGGAAGCGGAAGCGGAGGGAGACGCCGCGGCAGTGGCCGACCTCTCCTCTTCCGCCCCCGCCTTCCCCTTTGCCCGCCCGCGGGCGCTCCTCTTCCCGATCGGGGGCTGCTCTGCGTCCCCATCCCCTGCCCCGGGACTCGAGACTCTGTCCTGGCTCGTCAAACTCGTCCTGGACGACGACGACGGCTTCGAGTCCAACGCGGTGCTCTCCCTCTCGCTACTCTCGCCTCGTCGCACCTCAGGTCCCTTGTCCTCCTCCGCCGCTGCCTGCCGCCGCTCCCGCCGGTCCCCTCTGTTCCGCCTCGACTCCGACGCGGCCGCGGCCTCCTCCGCGAGGCTGCTCTGGGGGCTCGTCTCCATCTGCGGTGGGGACATAGAGGGCAACGCGAGGAGGGAGCGGTACGGAGGTCGGATCGTGAGGTCGCTGCTGGTGCTGCTGCGTGCCGCCGCGGCGACGGCGCCGCCACCGCCTCTGGCGCTCGACGAAGAAGCCGGCACCGACGGCGGAGGGGCTGCTCCCCTCCCTGCCGCTTCCCGGCCCTCGCCTCCCTCGCTCCTCCTTCGCTCCGTCTCGCTCGCGTCGCAGGCTGTCGGGGCGTGGGTCCCCATCGCGGCCTGGCTCGGGCCCGCGACGGCGACGGGAAGCGGAGGAGCAGGAGCGGGCGGGATAGGCGAGAGCGGCGCGGTCGGCGGCGGCGGCGGAGGGGAGGAGGACGGCCTCGAGGTCGACCTCGGCCTGCGCTGCGGGCTGCTCAGGGCGCTGCTGTTTGGCCTCGAGGCGGCCTCGAAGCTCGAGGAGGGAGGGAAGAGGCGCCTGCTGCGGGCGGGCGGAGAGGTCGAGGCCGTCGCCGCCGTCGCAGCCGCCGCCGTCGCCGCCTCGGCGGCCTCTTCGTCGTCTGCTCGTTCCGTGCTCTCCCTCGTGGCGGCTCTGATAGGTGCATCGAGGGATGGAGAGCTCCGTAAGCTCTTCGTGGGCCATAGGGCGGAGCTGTGGCTCGCGGTTGTGGCCTCCGAGCAGGAGCTGGAAGAGGAAGAAAAAGAGGAAGCGGAAGCGGAAGGGCGGCGTCGGGGGGGAGACCGGCGAGTTCCTCGTCCGGAAACCGTCTCCTCCCGCCTCGCCGCAGCCTGCGGCTTCGCCTCGACCGCGGCCCTGGCTGCGGAGCACGCTCCCGCCGTGCTGGAGAGCATTTTCAGGGTAAGGAAGAGAGAGAGAGAGAAGACAGAAGAGGGGGAGAAGAAAGCAGAGTCTTCGAAGGAAGTGTCGCGTTTTTTCATCTCCAAACCTCAACTTCCAACCCACTACGAACTTTGGTTCTTTTTACAGAACGCTTCACGGTGGACGCCAGCCTCCCCGACGACGCGCCTGCTGCCAGCCCTGGCCCGCGCCTGCGACTCCGCGACGCTCTCCGTGACAGGCCCCAGGATTGTCGAGGCTCTTTGCGAGGCCTCGGCCTCGGAGCGAGGGAGGAGGTGCGTTTAAGTTTTCCCTGATGTTTTCGAGTTTTTTTTTGAGCGTCGAAGAAAGAAGGGGAAAAAGAACTCACCTCTTCTCTCGTCTCTTCCATTTTTCAACAGCGACGCCGTCTTCGCCGCGGTCCTCCTCAGGGCCGGGGCGCAGGTCCTGACAACCGCTGCAGCAGCCGGGCAGCAACAGAACCGAGAGCAGTGGAGAACGGCGGCGGCGGCGGCGTTCCTCTCCGGCGCCGCGCTCCCGGCGCTCTCGTGGCTGCCCTCCCGACCTTCCGGTTCTCCTTTCGCGCCCGCAGCTCCCTCCTTCTCCCGCGCCAGACCTCCTGTCGCTTCCGCTACTTTCGAGGGGGGAGGCTTCGAAGGGGCCGACGCCGTGCGGGCCGCCGCTTCGGCGGTCGTGGCGCTGCTCTGCCCCCTGCTGTCCCCGTGCGACGCCCTCGCCCTCTTCTCCGGGAGGAGGCAAGAGCAGCAGCAGCAGCAAAAGCAAAAGCAAAAGCAGCCCCGGTCGCCCTCTCCATTTGTCGTCGCGGTTACATCGAATCTCGCGCACCGAGGAAGCGGCGGCAGTGAAAGCGGTGGCAGCGGCAGCGGCAGCGGCAGCGGCGCGAGCTCCGGGAACTGCTGCGCAGCGGCCTCGTGCGCCGCCCTCGGAGCGGCGCTCGCCGCGACGACGGCGGCGGCCGGAGCCGCTCCCGCCTCCTCCGTCCCCGCTTCGTTCGACTTTGCCGTCGTCTCCGGGACCTGGGAGCCCGGGGTCGGCGCCCTCGTCGGGGCGCTCGGAGGCACCAGCGCGCCCGGGGTCCGCGCCGCGGCGGCGGAGGCCCTGGGCGAAGCGCTGGCCGCCGCTGCCGCCGCGGGAGGGGCGGCGGCGGCGGCGCGAGCAGCAGCAAGCTCTTCTTCTCCTTCCTGTTCCTCTTCCCCTTTGGCAAGCGTGCTCGAGGCCGCCATACGCGCCCTGGAGAGGCACGGGGAGAGCGAGGCGCTCGAGAACGACGAGGTGGCCGAGGCGTCGAGGGGTGCGCTGCGGCTGTGGAGGGAGGCGACTAGAACGGGGGCAGGTTGAAGGTTGATTTTTTCATTTTTAGCAAGAGTTCTAAGAGCCGCACCGAAAAACAAAGAAACAAACAATGAGCTTGCTCTCTCCTCACGTTGTACTTGATTTGCCGCGTTGAAATCAAGAGGAGGGAGAGACTGCCAAGAAGATCACGGCGACGGGACAATGCTGGCCGCGACGGCTAGGGCGCTCGTGTCGCGGAGGAGTCCCACGGCAGCAATCTGCTCGCCTCTTCGATCGCTTTCTTCTCCTTCGTCGCCGGTGACCTCCTCCGGCAGCAGCAGCAGCAGCAGCAGCAACGGAACCGAAGTCCTCCTCCTCCGCGACTTCATCTCGCGCAGGCTCACGGGCTACTTCTCCGCTCCGGCCTCTTTTTCTCCCGTCGGGGAGCTCGCAAGGGCCCTGGCGGAGGAGGAGAGGAAGAAGGAGAAGAAAAGCAACCTGGGGGGAGATGGACCGACCTCGATTGACTTCCCCTCGCTGTCGGGCCGCTCCTCCTACGAGCACGCCCTCTCGCGCCTCTACCGCGCCCTCTCCGTCTCGTGGCTCACTCCCTCAGAGCTGTTCTCGCCGCACTACGGGCGGGCCGTGGCGCGATTCGTCGCCGAGGACGCGAAAGTGAGGGCGCAAGCGAAAGCGAAGACGAAATCTTCGAAAGGAGAGGAGCCGAAAATCCGCGTCGTCGAGGTCGGCGCCGGCAGGGGCACGCTCGCCGCCGACTTTCTCGACTACCTCTCCGAGGTCGAGCCCGCCCTCTCCCGAAGGACGAGGTACGTCTCGCTCGAGGTCTCCCCTTCTCTTGCGCGGGCGCAGGAGCAGAAGGTGCTGCTGCTGCGCTCCTCGAGGAGCGGCGGCGGAAGCGAGAGCGCACGCTTCTCGTCGGTCGTCGGCGACGCGAGTGACCTCGGCGCCTGGCGCCGAGCAGCGGCCGAGGCCTTCGGCGAAGACGGGGACGACGGAGAGGACCGGCATCTATACGTTTTGGCCTTTGAGGTCCTCGACAACCTGCCGCATGACCGCGTCGTCCTCTGGGAAGAGAAACCTCGGAAGAGGCCCGGAGGGGGAGGGGAGGAGCGGGAAAGCGGAAGCGGAGCGGGAGGCTGGCTCCAGACGCTCGTCGAGGTCGAGGCTTCCCCCGCGGGGTCGAAGCCCCTCCGGGAGCTTCTCGGCCCCGCGAGCGACCCGCTGATCTCTCTGTGCCTTGCTGCGTCGCATAGGTGGCAGGAGGGGAGCGGCAGGAGGGGCGGCTCGTCGGGCAGCGGCGTCGTCGCTCGCTTCTTCGACTCACTGTTCTCCTTTGCCGGAGTCGGAGGAGTCGGAGGAGGACGAGGCGCCGCCGGCGGGAGGGAGACCGCCGCGTTTGACGAAACGGAGCCCGATCCCTTCTCCTCGTCCGAGATCGTCTTCCTCCCCACGGGGGCGGCGTCGATGGTCTCCTCCGTCTTCGAGGTGGCGCCGGACCACACGCTCCTGGCGGCGGACTTTGACGCGCTTCCGGGCGTCGCCGTCGCCGGGGCCGGCGCGCCGCTCGTCTCGGCAACCCGCGGCGGCGTCGCGCGCGACTACCCTTCGCTCTACTCGCCTCCCGTCGGCGAAGCTGTCGACATCTTCTTCCCCACAAATTTCGACTCGCTTTCAGACCTGTATGTCGAGTGCGCGAGGAGGGAGCGGAAAAGGAGGAGAAGGAGGAGGAGGAGCGGGAGGGAGGAAGGAAATGAAGAGGAAGAAGAAGAGGAGGAAGAAGTTTCGGCGGCAGCGCGCCACTGCAAGCAGTCGTCGTTCCTGTCGCTCGCGGCTGACACCGCGGCCTTCTCTAGGAGCGCTGTGTCGACCGCCTCGGGCTGGTCGCCGATGCTCGACGACTGGAACAACACGGCCGTGCTGGTCGCGCGGTCGAAAGAGAAGAAGAAGGAGAAGCAGAGGGAGGAGGGGGGAGAGGAAGAGGACGTGGAAGAAAGAGAAAACAACGAATGAAAAAAAGGGGAAAAAATGCAACGAGGGTACAAGTGCTTACAAACCAAACGAAAAACTAGAGAGCGCCCTTCCTCCCTTTCCTTTTTTCAAGCAGCCGCGGACGTCACTGGCCTCATGAGCGAGATCGTGTCGCCCTTGAGCAGGATCCGGCCGAGGTGCTTGCGCGTCTTGCGCTTGGCCGAGACCTCCTCGGCCTCGTCGACGACCATGTTCATGTATTCGTCGAAGCCCTGATGAAGTTTTTTTTTGAAACGTTTTGAGGGAGTTTGAGAGAGGGGGGTTGATTGGTGAGCGAGCGAGAGAGGGAGGCGCACGAGATGCAGTCGAAGAAGAGTCGGAGGCCGCAACGGGGAGAGAGCGAGCGAGCGAGGAGGTCGAGAGAGAGAGGAGGTCGAAAAAAGGAAACGTTGCCGCCGCCTTTTTGATCGAGAGCGGTGGAAATTCAACAAAAGAGAAACACTCACGATAATCAGCCCTTCGATCCGCAAGTCAGCCTGCTCGTACAGCCAGATCTGAACCGTCTGCCTCGACTGCAGGAAGCGGAAGATCAGGTTCTGTTTGTGTGTGAGAGAGAAGAGAAATAAAAGGGATGAAAGAAATGGTGAGAAGAGAGATGAGATCGCCGTCGAGAAAGAAAAAAAGGCCGATTCCAGGGCCTCTCCACGTCGGGAGGGGGCGTTGAATCGCACAGTGAGTACTCACGATCGGCTGTGTCATGATGCGCTTGACTGTGGGCGCCATGTTGGGCAAAAACTTGAAAAAACAAAGGGGGCTTCCTCAAGTCTTTTTTTCTTTTTGACGACGCAACCGAGAGTTTGGAGGGGTGAAAAAGTGGGAAAAAACTCAATTCTTGCCGCCGTCAGAAAATCCGCCCCCGCGCCGCTCTTGATTTTGTTTTTCGTTTCCGAGCATTCTCTTCTCTATCGCTCCACGCCTTCCCCACAGGGCCGAGCTGGCTCGCCCCGCGTCTCGCCTGGTGGTCGCGGCAGCGATGCGCTCGCTGGCCGCGGCCTGGCGCGTCAGCGCGAGCAGCAGCGCCGGAAGGACGGCGGCATTGCATTCGTCTTCTTCGCCGTCGTCGTCGATGGCCGCCACGGCGGCAATGCCTTCGCTTGCCCCCCAGCGTCTTGTTGCTGCCTCCCGCTCTCCTTCTCGGTGCCTCTCCCGCCCCTTCGTCACCGCCAGGGCCGCAGCGACGTCCCCGAGCTTGCCTCTCGAGGATAGCGCGTACGGAGCAGACCAGATCCAGGTAGGGAAATTGGGATGAGAAGGAAAGGGAGAGAGCTGTTTTTTTTTCTTTCAATCGAATCGATGTCGGCTGTCTTTCCTTTCTTTTTTTTGAGGCAGAACCTCAACCTCAACCTCCTCCTCCTCCTCCTCCATCACCCAAAACTCAGGTCCTGGAGGGCCTCGAGCCCGTGCGCAAGCGCCCCGGGATGTACATCGGCTCCACGGGCGTGCGGGGGCTCCACCACCTGGTCTATGAGATCCTCGACAACTCGATCGACGAGGTCCAGGCGGGCGAGGCCCGCAGCGTCGAGGTCTCGGTCGACCTCGAGACGGGCTGGGTCACCGTCGCCGACGACGGGCGTGGGATCCCGACGGCCGTCCACCCGGCCACGGGCAAGTCCTCGCTCGAGACGGTGCTCACCGTCCTGCACGCGGGCGGCAAGTTTGGCGGCGGCGAGGCCTCCTCCGGCTACCGCGTGTCGGGCGGCCTCCACGGCGTCGGCGTGTCGGTCGTCAACGCGCTGTCGTCGGCGCTGCGGGTCACGGTCTGGCGCGAGGGGCAGGAGCACACGCAGTCGTTCGAGCGGGGCGTCGCGCTCGCGCCGCTGGCGAGCCGCCCGCTGTCGGAGGACAGAGGCAGGACGGGCACCAAGGTCGCCTTCAGGTTTGACGACGAGATTTTCTCCCCGGGCGTCGCGTTCGAGCCCGAGACGATCAGGGCGAGGCTCAGGGAGCTGGCCTTTCTGAATTCGTCGGCCACGATCAGGTTCAAGGTGATCGGCGGGAGCTCGAAGAAGGCGGTGGCGGCGAGGCGCGCCCTGGCCTTCATCGAGGAGGAGGAGGGGGACATCAAGTATGACGACAGCAGCGCCTCTTCGCCTGCTACCGCGACTGCTGATGATGACGACGACGAAGGCTCCTCTTCCTCCCGTCCTCCTCCTCCTTCCTCCCCCGTCCCTTCCTCCACGTTCGACGCGGACGGATGGGAGACCTTCCACTTCGCCGGCGGCCTCGAGGAGTACGTGCGCTGGCTCAACAGGGACAAGAGCCCGCTGCACCCGCGCCCGTTCTACGCGCGCGTCGACAACGTCGGCGGCTCGGGCGTCGGCGTCGAGGTCGCGCTCCAGTGGTGCGCCGACTCGTTCTCCGACACGCTCGTCGGCTTCGTCAACTCGGTCAAGACCGTCGACGGCGGCACGCACATGGACGGCCTCAAAGCAGCCCTGACCCGAACCATCAACTCGCTGGCGCGCTCATCCAAGTCCGGCCTGAGGGAGGGCGATCCCAGCCTGCCCGGGGACCACGTCCGAGAGGGTTTGGGCGGCGTCGTGGCCGTCCGCGTGCCCGACCCGGAATTCGAGGGCCAGACCAAGACGCGGTTGGGCAACCCCGAGGTGCGCAAGATCGTCGACGGCGTCGTGGCCAAGGAGGTCGGCGCCGCGCTCGAGCTCGACCCGCGCGCCTTCGACGCCATCATCGGGAAGGCCATGCAAGCCTTCAAGGCCGCCGAGGCCGCCAAGCGGGCCCGCGAGCTGGTCAGGCGCAAGTCGGTGCTGGTCAAGTCGACGCTGCCGGGGAAGCTCGCGGACTGCACGGGCGCGGACAAGGAGCGCTCCGAGATCTTTTTAGTCGAGGGAGACTCGGCCGGCGGGTCGGCGAAGCAGGCGCGCGACCGCAGGACGCAGGCGATCCTGCCCCTGCGGGGCAAGATCCTCAACGTGGAGCGGAAGGACGACGCCTCCCTGTACAAGAACGCCGAGATCTCGGACCTGATCGTGGCCCTGGGTCTGGGCGTCAAGGGCGAGTCCGGGGAGCGGGCCCTGGCAGGGCTGAGGTACGGCAAGGTGATTCTGCTGACCGACGCCGACGTCGACGGCGCGCACATCCGGACGCTGCTTCTGACCTTTTTGTTTAGGTACTCGAGGGAGCTCTTCGAGCGAGGGCACGTGTTTGTCGGGGTGCCTCCGCTTTATAAAGTGAATCCGGTCCGCGGCGGGGGGTCGAGGAGGAAGAAGGCGGCGGCTGCGGCGTCTGAGGAAGAGGTCGAGGAGGAAGCGGGGGGAGAGGTGGAGTCCGAGGCGGAGGCCGCTTCTTCGAAAGCGAATAAAGGGACCCCTTCTTCTTCCTCCTCAACTGCCGCGGTCTACTGCTACGACGACGAGGACCTCGCAAAGGCCCTGAAGGACCGCCCCTCGGGGTCCTACACCATCCAGCGCTTCAAGGGCCTCGGCGAGATGATGCCCCAGCAGCTCTGGGAGACGACACTCGACCCGGCCTCGAGGACGCTGCGGCGCCTGACGCTCGAGGACGCCGCCGAGGCATCGCACCTGTTCACGCTGCTGATGGGAGACCGCGTGGGCCCCCGCAGGGAGCTGATCGAGTCTCACGGCACGAGGCTGAACTTGGAGGACTTGGACATTTAAGGAAAGAAGGGGAAGAAGAGAGAGAAAGGAAGGAGAGAAAATGTGGACATGTTTTTTTGTTTTTTTATGCAAGGGGAAAAAGAACGAAATGTAAAAGCCCTCTTAAGTGAACCCCCCCAGTCTCTCATCCCCCGTTGTACTGCTGCTCCATCGTGTCGTTTTCGCCGCTCTCTACTGCTGCTGCCGCTTCTGCGTCGCCGCCGCCGCCGCCACTGCTCTCGCCGCTGCTCTCCTCCCCTCCTTCCTCGCCTCCCGCACCTCCTCGCGCGACCCTCCGCCGCTGGCGCCGGCGCCTCGAAGTGCCCACTCCTCCATTCACGGCCTCCTCCTCCAGCTCCCCTCCTCCCGACGCAAGCCCGGCGTCCTCGGGCTCCCCGCGGGACTCGCTGCGAGCGGACCGCAGCGCCTCGGCCATGTTGTAGTGCGCCTTCCTCCTCGCCTCGAACGCGGCCCTCTTGGACTCGGCATCGGCGTCGGCCGAGGAGGAGAGCCCGCGCTCGCCAGAGCTCCTGTTCCCGCCGTTGTTGTTGTTCGCCGCTCCTCCGATCTCGCCCGAGGCCGTCGAGGCTCTCCCGTTGGAGCTGGAGCGGTTGCGGAAGAAGGAAGCCTCGGCGGCCAGGGCCTCCTCGAAGCGGCGTGCGCCCTCGGCGCCCTCGTGGAGAGGCGAGATGCCTCGAGCGGGCTCTCCTCCGCCGTTGCCGTTGCTCTCGCTCCCGTTCCCGAGCCCGCCGGCGCTTCCACCTTCCTCGTCGTCGGAATCTGCTGCGCCGTGCCAGGGCGTCTTCGGTTCCTCGATGGCCGTGGGGTTGAGCTCGGCCTTGATGCGCTCGTTCTCCTCGAGGTTTTCTGATTTGTTTGAGTAGGAAAGAGGAAGAGGTCGAGGTCGAAAGGGTGGTTTGAGGTGAGCAGAAAAAACGGAGGTGCAGAGGGCCTGGTTTCCCTTAAATAGCTTCTTGCTCTCTATTTGTGGACAGGAGAAGATCGTTTCTACGCGTTGCTGCAAAAAGAAAGGCGCATAGAGAGGCATCACGTGGCGAAATAGGGACGGAAGCTTGGTTCAATGTCATCGCCGAGGTCGTCGTCGTCGCCGATGCATGTCCCTTTCCTCTCTCTCTTTCTCCTCCCCTTTCTCTCTCATTCGCAGGCCTTTACCTTCATTCCACTGCACGTGCTGCCTGCAGGAAGACATGGTGTTGTCGGCTAGCGTAAAATGAAAGAGGAAAAACGGGTTCGCTTTGGAGAAAACCGGAAAGCGAAAAGATAGTTCTTCTACTGACGCTGTCGACAAGTGAGAGAGTTTTCGTCGTTTCCGTCGCTGTCCCCTCGACAACCCTCTCTCCCCGCCGTCTTTCTCTCACTCACTCGCCTCTCTTCTCGCGCGCGCTCAAATCAGTCCACAAGCAAAAAGGAGCGAATTACACACACACGAACGCACAAAAAAATGGAATCAAGCAGTGCCCTCCCCACCTCCCTGCTCCCCTCCGACCTCCTCTTCCCTCTTTTTCTTCTTTTCCTCGTCGACGCTGTCCTGCACCGCCTGCAGGAAATCCGCGACGCTAAACCCCTTGGCCCCTGGCAGCCCAAAGTGCGACAGGTCGAGCTCCCCCGAGGTCAGCGCCGAAGAAAAGGCGTCAGCCTGCGAGCGCAGCTGCGCCGAGGAGGCCAGGTCCTCGACCCCCTCCCTGCCCCTCGCGCGGTGGCCCGCGGGGGCGTGCTGCGAGAGCCTCTCGACGATCGCGTCGACCGACTCGTTCGCTCCCTCTCCGGCGCCGGAGAAGAGCAGAGGGAGCAGGAGGTCCGGTCTCAGGATCTCGCCCAGGGAAGGGCCCGAGGCAGCTGCGCGGAGCATCTCTCGGAGGGCTTCTTGCTGTTGTTGCTGCTGAGCCGCTGCTGCTGCTCCGCTGCTGCTGCCACCGCCGCCGCCGCCAGCAGCAGCAGCGAGCGCCGCCGCCAGAGCCCTGGCGTCGACCCGCCCTCCTCCTCCAGCAGCAGCACCAGCAGCAGCACCTCTCGCCTTACCTTGCTTCGGAGGCCGGGACCCCGAGGGCGCAGGAGGCCGCGGCGGCATCCCCAGGCCCCGCAGCACGCCGGCGAGGTACGCCGCCGAGATCGGGCCCCCCTCCTCGTCGTCGCTCTCGTCGTCGTCGCTTTCGTCGCCGCTCCCCATCACGACGTCGATCGTCGTGTTGAGCGCCCTGTTGAAGCTCTCGACGGAGGCCTCGTCTCCCGTGGCGTCGGGCTCCTGCGCCCACAGGAACAGGTCCCTGGAGGCGTCGTTTTCGAAGGATAGCTTGAATATGCGAGCGCCGGGGGGGCGAGGCATGCGGGTGAGCTTTGCCTTTTCCTCGGGCATGACGATGAGGTCGAGCTCCGGGGCCGCCGAGGGACCAGCGGCGAGAGGGGCGAGGGCGCCGGCGTCGATGCGCTCAAACCATTGGAAGTGGATGAGGTTGTCGGCGCCGGCCTGTAGAAAGATGGGGGTCGAGAAAAAAAAGGAAGAGGAGGTCGAGGGGTGAGCATCGATTGTTTTTTCGATGTTTTTCAGCGTCTCCTTCCGGCGGCGACGAGCCTCTGCTCCCAGAACCGATCAGCGCTATCTCATCCTCCCTCACCCTGAGCAGCCTGACGAGGCCGCGTCGAGGGTCAGCGGCGAGCTGCGTCCCCGTCTTCTTCATCAGACCGGCCTTGAATTCGAACAGCGTAAAGTCATCCCACTCGTCTTCTTCCTGCGGTGCGGCCATCATGACGAAAAGAACAGAACAAGTGAACATCGATCGGGGCTCACAAAAAAACCAAAGAAAAAAAACGGGGAGAAAACGAGAGCGAACCAATCCGCCCCTTCACCATGTCGAGCGGAGGGCCGTTTCGCAAGTTTAGCCTATCAGACGTCTCGACGCAGAACTCAGTCAAGTCCAGCGTGCAGCGTGGGATCCGAGGTGCGGCGATTCCGGGGGAGAAAGAAGCGTGTTTTAGTCTTCTCCTTTTTTCAATTTCGAACGATCGGCCGCCTTGTTCTCAACCTTGACCTTGTCACCCTCTCTCAAAAAAAAAAACAGCGAAAATCTGCGAGCTCTACCCTTCACTCGAGGAGACGGGCGCCATCGACGACATCATGCCGAAGAAGGAGCAGGGAAACATCGCGAAGTGGTAGGTGCTCTTTTTTTAGGCAGAGAGAGAGGGGTGAGAGAGAGAAAGAGAGGAGATAGAACGGAGGGGGGAGAGAGAGAAAGAGAGGAGATAGAACGGGGTTTTGACCCCCGCTCTCTTTTCCTTTTTCACCTCTCTCGTTCTCCCATCGTCGGGGTCCACTTCCGCACATCACCACTCATTCAAGCGCCTCTCTGTCGCCTTTGAAAAATACTCCAAACAGCCCCGACCACGTCCAGGTCTTTGTCATCAACAAGACCCCGCTCTTTTTCTGCGAGCGCGACGGGCCCTGGCTGCCGACTCTGAGGCTGCTCCATCAGTACCCCGACATGATGCCCAAGCTCCGAGCCGATAAAGGAGCGATCAAGTTTGTGCTCTCCGGGGCGCACATCATGTGCCCGGGGCTGACCTCTGCCGGCGCGACGATCCACGACGAAGTCGGTGAGGAGCACCCCGTGGCTATTTACGCCGAGGGCAACGAGCACGCGATGGCTGTCGGGGTGACGACGCTCTCGACGGCGGATATCAAGTCTGTGAACAAGGGAATCGGGGTCGAGAACGTGCACTATTTGAACGACGGGCTGTGGAAGACGCCCGTTTTTGCCTAGAGAGAGAGAGAGAGAGACGAGAAGAGACGACAAGAGGTGGAGACGGACAAGGCAGAGAGAAAGACGAGGGAGTGAAGAGAATTGATGGAAAAAACAAAAACTCATTTTCTTTCCTTTCGTCGTGAGCCTTTTTTGTAAACTAATGGACCCCAAACAGTCCGCAAGTACTCAAGACGAGCTCAAAGAAGGGCCCGGCGTGGAGAGAATGAGCGTGAACGGCGCCCAAGGTAAGATAAGAAGGCGAGGATAAAGAACACTTACACGTCCATTTGGAGCCCCTTTGGCGTCCGTCGACTGACTTAAAACAACATTCAAGTGCTTGGAAGAGCCCCAAAGTGAAGAATAGTGGAAAAGAGAAGAGAGAAAGCGGCGCGGAGGGCGAGGAGAAGACTAAAAAACAGTGTTTTTCAGAGTTTTCCGCTATTCCAGACCCTACTCTCTTGTCGCTTTCACCCCGCGACACTTGCGATTTTGTGAGGAGACGTCAGCGAAACGACCGGGATAGATAAATAGGATGGAGAAGGCGCGGAAGGCCCCGACTTTGGCACGGAAAACAGTGATTTTTCGCGCGTTTTTGCGCTCGTTTTCGGTCTCGCACTCGTTTTTGGTGCCCCGTCGCGCAGCGAGGTGTATTCGAGAGACCAAAAATTCGACCGTCTCCATTTCAACTCAAACCAACTGTAATGCATTACAAACAATGTGCTGAACCCAGTGGTCTAGCTTTTGGGACTTGAAAAGGCGCGGACGTGGGGTAAAAATGGAAACAAAGTTGAAACACATTGCGCAGAGAAAACGAGAGCCCGAGCAGCAGGCACCTCTTTACTGCTGCTGAGGTCCATTATTGCCTCCTCCGCCCTGCCAGAACCGCGCTGCGTCTCCCTGGACCTGTTGCAGATGAGGAGGGGGAGCCTGATGCTGCTGATGCTGGTAGTTTGGAGGGTATTGGTGCTGCTGAGAAGGAGGGTAGTAGGGCTGCTGCTGCTGTTGCTGCTGCTGCTGCCAGTGCTGCTGCTGCTGCGGCGGCGGTGGAGCAAAACCGCCTCCTCCATAAGCCGCACTGTTGGCGTAGTGCATCTGAACGTTGTAAGGCACCTGATAGTGCGAGGCAGCGACCATGGGCGGGGCGTTGCCCCAGCCAGAGACTGTGTTTTGGTTGAGAGAGAGAGGAGAGAGAAGGATTAGTCAGCGAGAACACGCGAGGTTAGTCTTCGCGGCGTGTTTTTTCATGCCCTCCTCTTCAACAAAACAAAAGAAAGAGACCAACCTGGATGCCCGCCCGGGTAAAACGGCTGCTGCGGGGGCGCCGCGTAGGCCTGCTGCATCGGGTAACCGTACGGGGGCGGCTGGAAGTAGAAGTTTGGAGCGCGGCCGCGGCCGCGACCGCCCGAGCGACCACCGCCGCGAGCGCCGTCGCTACGACCTCGCCCCCGTCCCTCGAAATTCCCTCGTCCGCGGCCCCTTCCGCCGCGCGTTTCCTGACGCGGAGCAACCTGCGGTGTTTAAACAGTGGTAATAGAACGAGTGCGACGCATTAGAGAGGGAACAGATACGCGTGCGACGAAGATGAACACCGCGTTTGAATTAAAGGTCGACGCACCGAACTCGTTGCTGCCGGCGCGCCCCGTTTCTGGTCGCGCAAGTATGCCTTTTCCTCCTCGTCGTCCGAGAATTTGGCCTCTGCGGGTTCGTCTTCCTCGTCTGCGCCAGCGTCGTAGCTGTTTTGAGCAAAAATGTAGAGAGCGGAAGAACTGAGAGTGAGTCGAAAATGCTCCGCACTGTTGTAAAGCTAGTCCTTTCTCTCCGCAACTTTCAAAAACAATGCGACGCAAGGACTCACCCCCTCGATTTTAGCTTTTCCGGGACAACAAACTGCGCGTGCTTGGTGACAGCGAAAACCGCGACGCCGACTGCCGGAGCTTCCGCGCCCGCACCGCAACGGCGCAGCGCGTACAGCGGCGCCTTCACGGGGCCGAAGATGTCCTCGATGCGGCCCAAGGGAGTGCGGTCCTCGAGGCAGAGAATGGAGTTTTCCGCAAGGGCTCGCGACCCTTCGGTCGCCTAAAGTTTGTTTTGGATGATTGCGGTGATTTGTTCTCTTGAGCGTTAGCGTGCGGCGATTTTGTTGTCCGTGAAAAGCACGATGCAGATAATTACGGAGCAAATGGATCGCACTTGACGCGGTGCGAAGAAATTCCGAAAATCCGCGAATGGCCCCGTTCGCCGCACACTCTTCCGCTTCTCTGCCGTGCTCCACGTGCCCCGCAGGGGAAACCGCACAATTGGAACATGCGCCGCATACAAGCATCTTACCTGGATGATGAGCAGATCGTCGATTTGCGAAGCGACCTTGCCGCACTCGCTAACTTCGTCATCCGCCTCGATGACGACGTCAAAAGGCTGCGCCGGGGGCAATCCAAGTGCCACAGCACCGCTGGTAGTGTGTTTTTGAAATGGAGGAGAAAACGCACGCGTGAGGAAGCCGGTGCGGAGCACGTAAAAAAATTTCAGGCGCTTGCTCGCCCGCAAAAAAAAACTCCTACGCGCGCACCTCGGAGCTGGGCCTCCCCCGTCGTCGTCCTCTTCGCTCTCATCCTTCATCATGCGGTCGACGACGGCACGCAGTTCCTCGTGTTCGCCCTCGGAGTCCGAATCGAGGTCTGAGTCGTTGACGTCGGAGTCAGAGGAGGAGGAGCCTGCCACCGCCGCCTTCGTGCCGCCGCCTGCTGCTGCCACAGCACCAGTGACTGCCAACTTGACCGCCACGTTTCCACCTGTTTCGTCGCGATTGAAGTTTCGAGAGTGGTATATTTGGAATCAGCATCGTTCGGAGAGCAAGACAGTGCAGGTCGGGTAGCGAGAGGGCGACTCGAATTTTCGGGCGCCGCGAAACACCTCGCGCGTTTACGCTGCGAGAGGGCGAGTGCCACCCCTCTCCTCCAGTGCCCTTTCGACAGCTCCGAAAATATCTTTCCGCTCCATCCCAGGCCTTCTTTCCGCCACCAAACAACAGAGCACGCTCACGTGAACATATTGCAACAGGCGTGGAGGCAAACAGAGCGCCTCAATTTTTCGGGACTCCCAAAGCGTCCCTTGTCGCCGTCGCGCCAACGCCGAGGGGGGGGGGGTCGACTCGCGTTTCACGACGCTTTTCACGCTCTCGAGGGCACCAAATCTGCAAAATGCCTCTATTTCCCCCGCCATCATGCTCAAACGATCAATTGGAGCCCTATTTGACGCAACTGCGCGATTATAAGCAAAAAAACGAGCTCAAAGTGGTCAACCCTCCCAGCAAAGATAGCAAAAAACGTGTTTTCGGGGTAAAGTTAGCTGTTTTCCGGCCATTTCGACCTTTTCTGCTCGCTTTCGCGCTTCAATGTGCAAGTGGTAGACGCTTGTCAGCACAAGGCATCCGAAGTGGAACCAAGAAAGTGGAAAGAGAAGGCGTGCAAGATCGGTTAAGTGCCCGCAGATGGTCGATTTTCGGGTTTTAGGTTCACCTCTGCGCTCTCGGCGACGCAGGCGACCGCGACCAGCTCTCTCTCTTTTTCTCTCTTAACCAAGCGCACCTTCTCCCACCACCAGCTCCACCACCACGCGCTTCGCCTGCACCATGTCGACATCCCCGTCTTTGTCGTCGTCGTCATCGCTGGAGTCGGAATCGAAAGAATCGGAAGAGTCGGAAGAGTCGGAAGAGGAATCCTTTGCTGCTGCCTTTCTCGCGCTCCTCGCCGCGGCCAGGGCGACCTCGGCGGGCGGCGCCTCTGCGATCCTCGCCAGCGCCGCGTTGTCCGCCGCGGCCGCCGCAGCTGCCACCTCCAGATCGTCGACGTTGCCCTCCTCGTCCTCGCAGTAGGCCATGAGATCGTCTTCTACGACCTCTTCGTCGTCGTCTATCGCGAGCGCGTTGGGGTCGGCGGCGGGGCGCTGCGGGCGGCAAGCGTGGAGGACGCGGCGCTGCTGTTGCTGCTGAGGAGGCCTCCGCTGTTGCTGCTGTTGCTGTTGCTGTTGCTGCTGTTGCTGTTGCTGCGGTGGCATAGGCATCATGCGGGCGCCCGCGGCCATCGCTGCGGCGACTTCGAGGTCGGCCATCTTGAGAGCTGCGAGTAAAGGAGAGAGTTGATGAAAAAGAGGTCGGGGTCGAGGGAGGTGAAAATGGAGGCGAGGAGCAAAAAAATGCATTGAAAAACGCACTGGCCTAAAGCGCCCTCTCCAGCACTTCCGACACTCATCCACTAGTACAAAATGCAAGCAGACATCCCACAGGCGGCATCCGGCACGCGCACGAGGCAAATAGAAGCCGCACGAGGAAGGAGAAAAGAGAAAATCTGGGCGACATTTGACAGATTCGGCACCAAAAGCCCAGCTTTTTCGGCTTTCCTCGCCTCTTCAGTCTCTCTCGACTGCAAGAGCAGCGGACGAGGTAGAAGAGACAATATAGTACGTACCAGGAGCGATAGGAAACTTTCGGAGGGGATAAAACGAAGAGAAAAGGGGCGCTCAATGATTCAAATGGAGTTCGTTCGTCGTCGCCGCCTTTTTTTTGTTGTCCACGTCAAAAAAACTCTGCCGGCTGGCCGAGTTCAGAATTTTGATTTCTCCCCTTCTCCTCTCAATTGCTTCTTCCCGTGCTGCCTCTCTCTCTCTCTCTCTCTCTCTCTCTTTCTCTCTCTCCTGGCCTCCCTCTCTTTATCTCTCCGCGCTCATTGCCCCACTCGAATCTATCCACTCAACTCTCTGCCTCACGAAAAGCGCGCGCGGGCGTCTGGTGCGGGAAGAAAGTAGAAAAAGTCAACTCCAAATGGCTGCTCCCTCTGACGCTCCCCGCGTCGCTCTCTCGACCTCGGCTGGCGACTTTGTCGTCGAGCTCTACGACAAAGAGGCCCCGCAGACCTGCGACAACTTCATGGAGCTCGCCAAGCGCGGGTACTACGACGGGACCAAGGTAAGCAGAGGAGTTGGAGGAGAAAGGTGGCGACGGCGACGAAGAGGAAGAAGAAGAGAGCGGCGCGAGTTCTGAACGTTTGACTCGCATCACAGCCCAGGACGGGCCTCTCTTCCCCCTCACCCCACCCCACCCCCTCCGCTTCCTTCTTTCGTTCTCACATCAAAACTCTCATTTTTCTCTCTCTCTCATCCACACACAAAAACACGAAAAATATACTGCAGTTCCACCGAATCATCCGCGACTTCATGATCCAGGGAGGCGACCCGACGGGCACCGGCCGGGGCGGCGAGTCGATTTTCGGCGGCAAGTTCGCCGACGAGATCCAGGGCCGCGCCCTCTACCACACGGGCGCCGGCGTGCTCGCGATGGCCAACTCGGGACCCAACACCAACGGGTCCCAGTTCTTCATCACGCTGGCCCCGGCGCCGTTCCTCGACGGCAAGCACACGATCTTCGGGCGCGTCTGCGCCGGGATGGAGGTGGTCAAGAGGATCGGAGCGGTGGCGACGGACGCGCAGGACCGTCCGACGAGCCCGCTGGTGCTCTCGAGCGCGAGGGTGGTGTCAAGCTGATGGCAATGAAAAGGACAAAGGAGAGCAGCTGCGGGCGGGGATATCGAAAAGGTCGAGGTCTCGAGAAAGAGGAATGCGAACACGAGCAGTGAAGAAACGTTTTCTGTCTCGTCTTTCTCCCTCTTTCTTTCCCCCGTTTCTCCCTGGCTACTGGGGAGAGGAAATACCATAGCGCACTTGTAAAAAGAAAAAGAAATTCAAAGTCTCAAAACAGTTCAGTTTTTGTTGTTGTTACAAAGTCAAGTTTTTTTCATTTCATTTCAATTTCTCAGCTCGCTCCGTTGTTGTCGTTCCCTCCGCCCCCGCCTCCGCTTCCACCAGTACCACCGTTCGCGTTCGCGCTCGCGCCCTTGGGAAGAAATTTGCCGCGCACCCGCGGCCTCCTCAGCGCTGCCTCGTGCCTCGAAGCGTGCATGAAGGCGCCCCTGCTCCTGGGCGCGCCCGCCCCCTTTGCGGCCTCGCGCGCCCGCGCCGCGCGCCGGACGAGGATGCGGTGGTACTGCTTTGGGTTGATGAAGACGACGCTCTTCTGCTGCTGTTGCTGTTGATGCCGAGGCGCTCGCGCTGATGCTGTTGTTGCTGTTGTTCCTGCGGCCTCTCCTTCCTGCTGAGTCGCGCCCAGGCTGAGGTGGTAGTAGTGCTCCCTCGCAGCAGCGACGACGTCGGCACCGGCCGTCGCCGCGCCGGCCCTGTGCCCACCCTCGCGCTCGAGGCGGGCCCGCACGGGCGCCGGCAGCGTGCCGATCAGGGCGCCGTAGTATGGGTCCGCGGCGAGGACCGGGAGCTGCGCCGAGAGCGTGGCGAAAGCGTTGTTGGTGTCTTCGCTGTAGAGCTGCTGTTGTTGCCGTTCTTGAGCAGAGGCAGCGGCAGCGGCGGCGGCGGCAGCAGCAGCAGCAGCTGGGACTCGCGGAGGCGAGGGGGCCTCGAACGAGGGGTATTGCTGCTGCTCCTGCTGCTGCTGCTGCTGATGTCGTCGGCTGTTTCCTCCTCTTCCGGCGCCGCCGCCGCCTCCCGGAGAGGCCATGGTCGCCGCAGGGCGGGCTTGAGTTTTTTTTTGAAATTCCGAGGTCGAGTGAGAGCGCGTCGAGGAAGCACGAAAGAGAAAAGGAAGAAAGCATTGAAACGCCAGAGCCGTCGTTTTCGCGCTTGACTCCTCCCTCGTATCTCACCCGCAACAGGCTCCGCGTATTCCAGAGAGCGCTGGGCTCGCATTCGACGCGCGGGAACGAGCCGAAACGATACGCGGAAGGCGGTAGCTGGGACTCGTTTGGAGCGAGAGCCGTGCTTGGCAATCGATGTTTATTGCCGACAAGCGAAACAATGGCTGAGCAGGGTTCATTTTCTCGAGTGTCGTCGTCCGTTTTTTCTTTTCCGCTCACGACGACAAGAGCCTCAACTCGCACCGCATCTCTCCTGCTTCTCCACCTTTTTCGTCAACCTCCTTGCCCGATTTGCATCCAGGTGAGCGTGAAGTACTGTCGGCGATCCTCACCGATTCCGACAAAGGCGCCAAAAGCCTCGAGATCCGCTCTCGTTCTTCGTTCGACGACACGACGCCGCCTGTTGCTCGACGACACCAGGCTCTCTCTTCCCCCGCCAATTCTTTCGCCCCCTCTCGTCCTCCTCACCCGTGCTCACGTTCTCTCTTTCTCTCCTACGAAACCATACTAATCGGACGCATTTTCCAATCAGAATGCGCGCCATGAGCATGCGTGGCGTGCAGGCGTCGCCGTCGGCCTCTCGAAACGCCGTGGCGTCGACGTCGACAAGAGCACCAGCGCCGATTATTGGCCGCCGCTCTCTCAGGTCCTCGCCCTCCTCTTCCGTCGCGGCTCGCGCCGCAGCTCCCGCCCTCGGCGACGTCAATGACGTCGGGTTGAAAGACGCACCCCTGCGGTCGCTTTTTCCCGAAGAGAACCCGCCGCCAACCAAGGTGAGTTTCTTGAATTGAGAAGCACTCGTCACTCTTCCGCGAAAAAGCTAGCAAGCAAACGTCGACCTCAACCTTCGAAACGTCTCCGTCGCCGCTATCTTTCTCACCTCTCTTTCTTTCTTTCTTTCCCTCCTCTCTCCCTTCTCTCTCTCTCGCCCCCCCTCCCCCCCAATCCGACGCACACCCCTCTTCTTCCAGGACTCCCCCAAACTGAGAGTCGCCATCGTCGGCTCGGGACTCGCGGGACTCTCCACGGCCGTCGAGCTCCTCGACCAGGGCTACGAGGTCGAGATCTTCGAGTCGCGGCCATTTGTGGGAGGCAAAGTCGCGTCCTGGGTCGTCCCGGGGGGGAACCACGTCGAGATGGGCCTCCACGTCTTCTTTGGGTGCTACCACAACCTGTTCAGGCTGATGGCCAAGTGCGGCGTCTTGCAGAATCTGCTCAAAAAGCAGCACACGCACACCTTTGTCAACAAGGGCGGCGACGTCCGCGACCTCGACTTTCGCTTCGAGGTCGGCGGCGCCAAGATCGGCGCGCCCTTCCACGGGCTCAAGGCCTTCTTCACCACGCCGCAGCTGTCGACGATCGACAAGCTCGCCAACTCGCTCGCGCTGGGCACCTCGCCCATCGTGCGCTCGCTCGTAGACCCGGAGGGCGGCATGGCCGATATCCGCGCGCTCGACGGCGTCTCGTTCGCCGACTGGTTCCGCTCGCACGGCGGGTCGCAGGCGTCGATCGACCGCATGTGGGACCCGATCGCCTACGCGCTCGGCTTCCTCGATTGCGAGGACATCAGTGCGCGGTGCATGCTCACCATCTTCCAGTTCTTCGCGACCAAGACGGACGCGAGCGTGCTGCGGATGCTCAACGGGTCCCCTGCCGAGCGGCTTCTCAAGCCGATCACCGACTACATCGAGGCGAGGGGGGGCAAGATCCACCTGAGGACGGGCTGCCGCGAGATCGTGTGGCGCGAGGACGCGGCGACGGGGGAGCTGGAGGTCACGGGCATGCGGTTCACGCGGGCCGGGAGGGAGCGGTTCGTCGAGGCCGACGCCTACGTCGCGGCGCTCGACGTGCCGGGGGCCAAGGCCCTGCTCCCTTCGGCCTGGCGCACCAAGCATGAGGAGTTCGACAAGATCCACTCGCTGGTGGGCGTGCCCGTCATCACGGTCCAGCTGCGGTACAGCGGGTGGGTGACCGAGCTCGGCGACGGCGGCGTCAAGTCGGCGAAGGAGTGCCGCGAGGCGCGCGGGCTCGACAACCTTCTCTATTCCGCGGACGCCGACTTCTCGTGCTTCGCCGATCTGGCCCTCACTTCCCCCGAGGAGTACTACAAGGAGGGGGAAGGGAGCCTGCTGCAGTGCGTGCTCACGCCGGCGGACCCTTACATGCCGCTCTCGAACGAGGAGATCGCCGCCAAGGTGCACGAGCAGGTCGGCAAGCTCTTCCCGTCGGTCGCGCGGTCCAACCTGCAGCCGACCTGGTCGTCCGTCGTCAAAGTCGCGCAGTCCCTCTACCGCGAGGCCCCCGGGATGGACGTCTACCGGCCCGACCAGCAGACCCCCGTCAAGCGCATGTTCCTGGCCGGCTCCTACACGAAGCAGGACTACATCGACTCGATGGAAGGGGCGACGCTCTCCGGGAGGTTGTGCGCCGGCAAGGTGCTCAAGCAGGCCAGGGAGCTGGCCGGTGGCGCCAAGGTGAAGGAAGCCGCTGCTGCTGTCGCTAGTGCATGATTTCATTTTGTTTCACCAGGGATTGCGAGAGAGAGAGAGAGAGGGAGAGATGGGAGAGAGAGAGAAGAGAGAGAGGGAGAGAGTCCTACTTTTTGAAGCAGTAAACAACATTTTTTTCAATTTTTGGTTTTTTTCTTTTCATCATCATCATCATGAGAACAAGCCTCCGACGTCGTCGTCGTCTTTCTCTTCTTCTGCCGCCGCTCCTCTCTTGTTCAAACCGTGGCCCAACCCACTAAACGCCCCGAAATCGTCCTCGTCGCTGTCCAAAGCCGAAGTCTCGTTCGACGTCATCATCGGGCGAAGCACGTCCCACTTCCACTGCGGCGCCACGCCTTTCTTCTTCTTCTCCTTGTCCTTTGTCTCGCTCTCGACGACTTTCGGCGGGCTGGCCGCCACAAACTCGCCCGCCGCTGAGCTCGAGGAGGCCAGCTCCGCCATCGCCACCTGCAGCGCCGCGGCGTCCTGCTCGTGGCCCAGCATCACCAGGAGCTCCGAAAGCTGGCCCGCAGAGCTCAGGGCGTCGTCGCTGGGCCTAAGAGAGACCAGGAGCGCCGCGAGCCCTTCCTCCTCGTGCGCGCCGCCGGCGCGCAGCCCCCGGCGCCGCCCCCGCCGCTCGGCCTTGGCGCGCTTGGTCTCCGCCCTGCGACCCCCCGAGCCGCCACGCCCAGCTCGCCCGCCGACGGGCGAGGCAGAGATCGAAGAGTTGGACGAAGAATCAGAGGAGGAAGACCCGTCCCTCCCAGTGATGGTCGACGTCGAGGTGTAGGCAGAGAGGCCCGAGACCCCAGAGGCGTCGCTCGCGCCGTCGTCAAAGTCGTCGTGCTCGGCAGCAGCAGCGCCGTCGTCGTCGCTCTCGCCTCCTCTGTTCGCTTCCGCCTCGGCGAACGCGGCCTCCATCGCCCGGCGCTTGCCCTGGACCTCCCTGTACCTCCCCAGGTAGGTCACCGCGCGCCTCGCGTCCTCCCGCGCCGACCCCAGGGTCGTCGAGGCGGCCTCGGCGGCGAGCGGCGCGAGCGTCGTCTCGGCGAGGTCGGGCCGCCCGGCCTGCGCCGCGGCGGCCAGCGCCCTGCGCCACTGGCCCGCCGCGGCGAGCCAGCCGACGGCGCGGTCCGCGTCGTCGCGGAGCCAGGCCAGCGAGACCTCGGCGGCCTCCGGGAGCCTCCCCTCCTGGGCCAGGGCGTCCGCGAGGTCCGATGCCAGGACCTCGATCTTGCGGCGCGGCCACGGCTCCGAAGAGGGGGAGGAGGCGGGGGCGCCGCCACCGCAGCCGCTGCTGCCGCCGCCGCCGCCGACGCCCGAGGCGAGCGCCAGAGCCGGCTGCCACGCGCCCGCGGAGGCGTACGCAGCGATTGCAGAGTCCCTGTCCCCTGCGGCGAGCAGCGCGAGCGCGGCGTCTTCGGCCTTGCCCCGGGCGACGAGCGCGTGCGCGTGGGCGCGGAGGGCCAGGGCCCGCGCCTCCGCGAAGGCGGGCGAGGCTGGCGCGGAGGAGGTCGAGGGAACGGAGGAAGCCGTCGCCGTCGTCAGCGCGGCCACGAGCTCTCGAGTGAGCCCGGCGGAGCGGGCAAGGGACAGCGCCTCGTCGAAGAGCGGCCTCGGGAATTCCGCTCTCGCCGCCGCCCCCTCCGCGACGCCGCCGCCCCCCCGCTCCCCTTCCCCGGCGACGGCGACGACGACCCCGGCGGCCCCCAGCAGCGCCCTGAGCGCCGCGCGGGGCCGGCCCAGGTGCCTCTCGACCGCGTAGGCGCGCATCGCGGACCCGCTCTTCCCGGCCGAGGCCAGCTGCCGCAGCGTCGGCAGGTGCTCCCCCGGGTCCCTCCCGGCCGAGAGCACCACCAGGTGCGCGAGCTGGACGTCGTGGAGCCGCAGCGCGGCCCGGTAGAGCGCCTCGAAGGGCACTGTCAGCAGCATGTGCCTGATCCCCTCGTCCGCGGTCGTCGCGGAGCGCGCCGCAGCGCGCCTGGCGAGTCCCAGGGGCGAAGGGCTGGCGAGGGCGGAGGGTTCTTTGGCGGCAGCGGCAGCGGTGGCCTCCTCTTCTCTCCCCCTCTCCTGCGCGAGCTCCCTCTCCCGCGCGCGCCTGACGGCAGCGAGGGCCGAGAGCAGGTCCCCGAGCACCGCGTACGAGGTCAGAATCGGCTTGAGAAACGAGGCCTCCGAGCTATCGTCGCCGTCGCCGTCGTCGTTGCTGCTGCCGGCTCCCTTTTTCAGGGCGTCGCGGAGAGCCGCCGCGACGCGGCGGACCTTGTCCTGCTTTGCTCCTTTCGTGGCTTCGTCCTCGTCGTCAGCGTCGTCACCGAACGCTCCGGCTGCGCCTCCATGCAAATTCGGCAGAGCCAGAGGTATCCAGGAGTAAGCGCCGCCGCTGCTCTCGCCCCCGGAAGCAGCAGCAGCAGCAGCGCTGCCTCGACCCATCGTCGCCGCAGTCATCGTCGCCTTCAGCGTCGACTCGGGCTTCAGGGCGCAAAGCAGGTCTGCGAGCGCCGCGTCGTCGCCCAGGGCCTCGACAAACTCCCCCGCGCGTTCCAGGAAGCGCGGCCAGGCATAGTCGACGACCAAGTTGACGTCGAGCCTGTTGGCGACGGCGCAGAGCCAGGCCCGGCGGAGGGCCGCGAGCCGCTGCGGCTTTGTTGGCGCCGCATCGTTTCCGTTTCCGTTTCCGTTCGCGTTTCCCTCGCCGCCGCCGAGTCCCAGCGCGAGGGACGCCGCGACGGCCTCCAGGGCCAGGGACCGGGGCACAACGGTCTCGAGGTTGCCCCGGGGCATCTGAAGCACGACGCGGCACCCGTCCCAGAGCGAGAGAGAGCCCTCTCCTTCCTCTCCTTCCTCCTCTCCCCCTCCTCCGGCGGCGGCGACGGCAGGCGGCGCGACGACGAGGCGGGACCCCCGTTCGACGGCCCTCGAGCTCGCGTCGCCCGCGGCCGTTGAGCCCACGCCCGCACCGCGCATGGCGTCGCGCATATCCGAGGCCATCTCTCCCGTGCGGATCGCCGCGGTGAGATTGGTGGCTCGCCGCTTCTGGCCCTGGAGGCGGTTTCGCTCAAGCTCATGCCGCTGCTGCCGCTGCTGTTTCCCGAGCTCGGCCGTCGAGAGGCCATCCTCCTCCTCCCCTCCTCCTCTTCCAGCGGAGAGAAGGAGAGACAGCGGCGTCGAGTGAAGCACGTCGTCCGCGGTCGTGAACAGCACGAATGTCTCCTTTGGCGGAGCGGCGGAAGAAAGAGAAGAGGAGGAGGAGCAGCTGTCCTCCCCGCAGCCTCCTCCGCCGCCGTGCCGGAGCGCGGCCGAGGTCACGCCGCGCGCGACGACGGCCGAGCCCAGGCACAGCTCCCCGGCGAGGGAGAGCCCCAGGGCGAGAGGAGAGGAGGGGGAAGAAGAAGAAGAAGACCGAGGGAGCGCCCTCATCCAGGGGCACGGGGCCGGGAAGGACCCAGCAGGCGCCCGCGAGAGCGAGGCTGCTCCCGAGAGGAGCCCGCCGCTCCCGGCCGACCAGAGCAGCAGCTCGCCGCCGGCGAGCTGGAGCAGCACGGCGTCGCCGCCGGCGTCGGCCGCCGCAAGCACGGGCGCTGAGGTCCGCTCGAAGGGGCCCGCCGCGGCGCCGCCCTCCATTCCGCCGCCGCGGACGCCGCCGATGACGCTTGCGGTGAGGGCCTCGGCGTCGACGGAGATCGGCACGAGGAAGTCTCCTCCTTCTCTGCCCACGGCCTCGGAGGAGCAGCAGGAGCCTGAGACGACGGCGAGGAGCGCGCCGCTCCTCCCGGCAAAGGCCAGCGACCGTACAGCCGAGGCGTCCTCCGCCCCTCCTCCCGGCGGCAGCCACGCCCGCAGGTTCAGCCCGGAGTCCCTCGCCGGCATCGACGGCGGCCGGCCCTCGGCGTCGTCGCCGGCGAGCGCCGCGACCTCGTCGGCGCCGCCCTCGGTCGCCTCCTCGAGGGCGCTCGCCCAGTCGTCTGCCTGCCGCGCCCTCGACAGGAAGAGCCTGCCGTCGGAGCGCAGGGCCGCGAGGACCTCGAAGGAAGCGGAAGCAGAAGCTGAGGAGTGAGGCACCGCCTCGCCGAGAGCGAGGCAGGTAATCGCACCGCCGCCGCCGCCGCCAACGATGACGGGCGCCGAGCACAGCGGCGGCGGGACAACCTCCCTCGCCAGGGAGGTGACCAGGGCCGCGCTCCCGTCCACGACGGCGACGGTTCCCCTCCGGCTCTGCCCCGCGACGTCGAGGACGTAGTCTATGGTGCGGACGGAGATACTCGCTGCCGTCGAAGAAGAAGTGGCGAGACAGAGGCGGGCCGTTCCGGGGGCGGCGCCGTCGGCAAACGCGGCGGCGACGGCGGACGAAGAGCTTTCGGTGCTGCTGCTGCTGCTGCTGCTGCTGCAGCTGCTCCGGAGCTCCGCCTGGAGGTACCAGTGCCAGTTCGACCGCCTCCAGAGCTGCACGACCGACGACGACGAGGGAGTGTCGCCGCCGTCATCATCGATGACGAGGGAGGCTGCGAGGAGCTCCGAGTCTGGCGACCAGCAGAGCGACGAGACGCGAGAAGAGGAGGACGTCGTCAGCGGGCCAAACCTGCCGTGGCCGAGGCCGTTGCGCTCAAAGAGCGCCACCGAACTGCTCTTCGCCATCTTTCCCTCCTTCCCCTCCCCTCCCTCCACGGCGACGAAGAGGTGCCTGCCGTTGGGCTGCCACGCGGAAGCGCGGGCCAGGCCCTCGACGCGCTCGCCGACGGCGGTCAGCAGGCGGCGGCGGGACCGAGGCCCGGGCCCGTCGCCCGAAGAAGCGGCGGAGGGAGCGCTCATCCCTTTCGCCCCGATGCCCCCGGCGACGCCGCTGGCGCCCACGAACGTCGCGGACGTCGGCGGCGGCGGTGGCGCCCCCTCGGCGTCCCCGAGCAGCGATGCGGCGTCCCAGGTGCGGACCACGAAGGGTGCGGCAGAGGAAGGGCTCCCGCCGCCGCCGCCGCCTCGGCCGGCCCGAGAGACCGTCGCAAAGGCCGCGCCGTCGCCCCGCCACGAGATCGAGACGTCCTCCGGGGCCAGGCGGAGGCGCGGCGGGCCCCCTCCTCCGCCGCCGCCGTCGCCTCCGTCGTCGTCGTCGTCGTCGTCGGAGCCGTCGCCGCCGGCTCCTCGCGGGGGCGCAGCCGCCTCCGCCTCCTCCGCCGCGACCTCCCTCGCTGGGACTGGGACGGGGTCCCTCTGGCAGAGCTCGACGTCGGCGAGGGCCTCCCAGGTCGGGAGCGAGAGCACCAGGAGCCTGCCGCTCGCGGTGACCGCCGCCAGCGCGACGGCGCTCCCGTCCCCGGCGCCGCAGTCCCCCTGGGCGACCGCCGCGGCGATCGAGGACGCCGCGGCGCTGCCCCCGCTCTTTCCCACGGCCGCGGCGGCGAGCCCCGCTGCGACGCTGCCGATCTCCTCGACGTCGCCGTCGGCGGAGCCGACGAGGGCGAGGCGCCCGGCAACCGTGGCCGCGAAGCAGGCGTTGAGCTCCGGTAAGAAATGGAGGGCGACCGGCCTGGAATCGAGGTCGACGGCCCAGGCGAGCTGCTTTTTTTTTGGTGGAGGAAAGGAGGACGAAGAGAGAGAGAGAGAGAGAGTTTGAGCAAGCGGCAAAAAAGAGGTCGAGCAATCAAGCCGAAGAAGAGGAAGAGGAAGATGAAAAGAAAAAAATATGCATACCTCTCCTCCGTCTGTCCCTTCGAGCTTCATCAGAATGCCGCTCTCGAGCCCCACGTACTGCTCGTTGCCACCTGGAGCGAGAGCGAGAGCGACCACGGGTGCGGCAGCAGCCGAAGGGAAGCTCGATGGCTCGCGGAACTCGACGCCGGCATCGGCGACGGCTCTCGAGTCGATGCTCAAGCGAGCATCGCGGATGGAGACGAGGCTGCGCATGGTGACGGTTCAACTGGAATGCGAGGGAGATCAGACGTCCGATGATCTCATGCCGGGGCGGGTTAAGAGAGATATAGAGAGGGAAAGGGGGCGACTAGCAGGCGGAGAAAGGGAGAGTTGAGGGAGAGAGGGAGTTTCGCTTGCTGAAGCGAAAGAGCGAGTTTTTGTTTTTTTGAAAAAAAGTAGAACAAAAAACATCATTTTTCGACTTTTCTCTCCCTCTCCGAGAAGAGCTTCATCGTCCATTCTCGTTCGCGCAGGCTCTCTGCCCAAGCGCCAAAGCCTCCGCTCTCTCGCCTTCTGCCTCTCGCTCTCTCTCCGGCTCCTCCTCAGAAATAAAACACCAAACGACGAAGCCAGCAACCATCGCCGCGGCAGCCAATCCTCAAGCGGCGCTCTCGTCGCTCGCCAAAGCGTCGACCGTCGCTGTAGCCAACGCCGCTGCCGCTGCAGGCCTCGAACGCGTCGTGATGGCCGCCCCCGCGAAAGTAGACGCGCCGGCGGTGCTCTCCGACCTCAAGATGCTCGTGGGAGAGGAGCTGCGGGTGAGAACGAGCGGGGAGAGAACGCTGGGATGATTTTTTCTGCATCTTGCGCGATGGTTTTCTTTCTTCTTCCTCGATTGATTTTCAGTACTCTCTGTCTCCTTTATTCACCTCCCCCCCCCCCCCCCGCCCCCGCCTCTTCGCCGCTTCACCCCATTCATGCGCTCTCAATCAACACCAACTCCCTCCACCCCACAGTCCGTCTCCTACAAGTGGCTCGCGCGAAAGCACGGCATCCCCGCCGACGCCGCCAAGCAGCTCCTCTTCTCGTTTGTCGAGGCCGAGCAGCAGGCCGTCGCGGCGACCTACCTCGTCGCGGGCTGGTCGCGGGCCCCTCCCTCCCCTGCGCGGCCTCGGCCTCCCCCTGCCTCGCTGGCCCCGGCCCCGGCCCCGCCGAAGCAGCACGTCGTCATGCTGGTCCCCGCCAGGGACCTGGAGCGCGCCCGCGCGCTCCTCGACCCCCTGACGGCGCTGCACGTCTTTGCCGTCGCGCCGGCGCAGCCGAGGGACGCCGCGGCGCTGCTCAACGCCGACGCCGAGCAGACGGCCGAGCTGTTCGACGAGGTCGTCGGAGGAAAGAGCGGCCCGGGCGGTGGCCCTTCTCCCGAGAACGCGCTCTCCGACGGGAGGTGCTCCGGGGTGGCGTGCGCCGCCGCCGCGGCCGCCGCGGCCGCCGCGAGGGCGAGGAGGGGCGCGGCGAGGCCTCCCGCGGTGAAGGAGGAGGCGGCGGCGGCGCCCGCGAGCAAGCCTCTGGCGGCGACGACCGCGACTGCTCCGGCACCAGCGGCAGCGAAAGCAAAAGCAACAGCGGTAGCGAACAAGAGGGCGGGGGGCGTCGTCGACAGAATGAACAAGGCCGTGGCGAAGAAGAAGAAGGAGGACGAGGAGAAGGCAAAGGCCGCAGCGGCCGCAGCGGCCGCTGCCGCCCCCGCCGGCCGCCGCGCGATCGCCGATTCGTCCGACGACGAGGACGAAGAGGACAAGGACGGAGGTGCCCAGGCTGCTGCTGACGCTGACGCTGCTGCTCGAGACCCGTTCGACGTGGCCATGGACGAAGCCGAGGAAGAACAGGCGGCCAAAGAGGAGGAGGAGGAGGAGGAAGAGGCGGTGGAGGTCGCTGCCGCTGCCGGGGCGCCTGCTGCGGCTGCGACGAAGAAAAAGGCCGCCGTCAAGCGCGCTGCTCCAGCCGCGAAAGCGGCCTCCTCCTCCAGGCCCGCAAGTGCCGCCGCCGGGGGCAAGGTCAAGGCGGGCGCTGCCGCGGGCCCCACCTCCAGGAAGAAGCGCAAGGTCACGAGGACCTTCATCAACGACGAGGGCGAGGAGGTCACCGAGGAGGTCCTCGAGGAGGAGGAGGCCGCGTCGGAGGAGGCCGCCGCCGGCGCCGGCCAAGGCGACGGGGGAGCGGCAGAGGAGGAGAAGAAGCCCGCTGCTGCTGCTCCCGCTCCCGCAGCAGCAGCAGCAGTCATCACCGCCGCCGCTGCCAAGGGCGGAAAGCCGCAGATCAAGGGCCAGAGAGGGATCGCGGCGTTCTTCAAGGGAGGGAAGTGAAGAGGGAGGAAGGGGGGAGAGAGAGTTTTATTTCCAAAAGTTCTTTTTGTTACTTACACCAGAGTGTCTTGTTTCTTTAAAGAAGATGATTCTGAAGAGAAAGAGAGAGGGAGAGAGAGAGAGAGAGAGAGAGGCGAGAGAGAGACGAGATAAGAAAAACTCGAAAACACCGTTTCACTTATTTCAAGTTTTTCGTGGCTCTCATCACCGCACCTCACCACCACCATCCCCGCCGCCCTCCCCCCACTTCGAAACGAGCGCGTCGATCTCCTCCGCGTCCAAACCCGCGAACGGGTCCTCCGCGCTCGCCCCGTCCTCCCGCGCCAGCCGGCTCGCCTCCACGAAGGCCTGGACCTCTGCCGGCTCGAGCCCCTCAAAGGGGTCGTCCTCGCCGTCGAGGACGAAGCACCCCCTGCCGGCCAGCAGCGGCCTCGCCGCGGCCTCCCTGGCCGCCTCGCGAGCGACTTTTCCGGCGTCCGCGGCGTCGGCCTTGGCCGCGGCGGCGGCGGCCTCGGCGGCGGAGTCGGGCTTGAGCAGGCGCGAGTAGAGCAAAAAGGCGATGGCGGTGACGAAGAGGCCCCAGTAGGCCTTCTCCCAGGGGCGCAGGCCCTGTTTCTCGTCTCCCAGGAGCTGCCGCCGCTCCCAGGGGAGCATCCAGGGGGTGACTGGGTGAGTTGGTGTCGTGGTGAGTCGGATGAGGCAGAGAGAGAGAGGGAGAGGAAGACGGGGTGAGTCAAGGTTTTGGTTGGGAGTGTTGCGGTCGAGGTCGAGAGAGGGAGACACGGAAAACGCACCACCAGCCGAAGCGCTGCCGCCGCCGCTCCCTGCCGCTGCTGTAGCCTGGACCTTGGACTCCCCCGCCGCGCCCGAAGCTCGACTCCGCCTGGTCCTCCGGGGAACCGGCAGCGTCGCGTTGCGGTAGAACGGCGCGTACTCCGGCGGGAGTGATGTGGGCGGCTTGCTCGCCGACGCAAATGCAGACGTCGAAAAACTGCTGCTACTTGTGCTGCACGCTCCTCCTCCTCGCCCGCTGCAGCTCGCGACGGCGGCGGCGGAGTCAGAGCAGCTGTGTGACGACGATCGCCACGCTCGGGCCGCCAGCGCCAGCGCCAGGCGAGCGCGGGAGGCCATCGCTCTCGAAGGAAAAGGAGAGAGAGGAAGAATGAAAAGAGAATTTGATTCGATCACTGTGGACGGCTCGAGAGAGTTAAGGAAAAATTTCCTTTTTCACATTGCCTCGCTCTCCATCCGCTGTTCTCGTCTTCGAGCCCCGCACAGCCGGGGGAGCGCACCGTCTCGACATGATCTCTCCTACGGCCCCGGGTCTGTCGAAGAAGTTGCTCGCGCGAGGGCACGAGGGCCAGAGGGGGAAGACGTCCTCGTCGTCGACAATGCCCGTGACAATGCCGCGACAAGCTCTCGTTCCTCGCCGCCGCTCGACCCCTTCTGCAGCTCTCCCCGCGCGTCCGCGAGAGGCCCCGCTCCGAGGCCGTCGCTGCGGCAGCAACAGCAGCCCCTCGCCGCCCGCCCCTCCCAACGTCAGCAGCCCTGCGGTATCAGCAGCAGCAGGAGCAGCGGCAGCAGCAGGAGCAGCGGCAGCAGCAGGAGTCGATGCGGGCGCCGCTGATGCGCCGCCCGTCGTCGACCACGTCGAGGCCGCGCTCGCCGACCTCGAGGACGAGCGCCTCGTCGTCTTCGCCGCGACGGCCCCTGCCGTCCGCGTCGCGATCGGCGAGGCCCTGGCCCAGGCCACGGGAGGACAGCAGCAGCAGCCCGCGCCCCCCGTCCAGCCGGGGCAGCTCGTGGCGGCGCTCCGGCTGCTCGGCTTCGACCGCGTCTTCGACGTCGCGACGGGCGCGGACCTGACCATCATGGAGGAAGGGTTCGAGCTGCTGTCGAGGCTGGCGGAGAGGGCCGAGGCCATTGCGGCGGGGGTCGGAGTCGAGAAGGAGGCGAAAGGAGGAGAGGGGGAGGAAGGAGGCGGCGGGAGAAGCGAGGGCGGGAGAGCGTCGGGCTCCTCTTCTTCTTCTTCTTCTTCTTCTTCTTCTTCTTCTTCTTCTTCTTCTTCTTCTTCTTCTTCTTCCTCTCCCTCCTCTCCCTCCTCCTCCTCCTCTCCTCATCTCCACCACGGCCCCCTGCCCATGTTCACCTCCTGCTGCCCAGGCTGGGTCTCCCTCGTCGCAGCAACGGCCCCGGAGCTCCTCCCGCACGTCAGCTCGTGCAAGTCCCCTCACCTCATGCTCGGCGCGGTCCTCAAGAGGTACTTCGCGCCCAACGTCATGGGCATCGACCCGCGCCGCGTCCGCGTCGTGTCCGTGATGCCGTGCGTGAAGAAACAGGCCGAGGCGGACAGGGCCGCAGAGAGAGAGCGGGACGGGCTGAGGGACGTCGACCATGTCATCACGACGATGGAGCTCGCGGAAGTCTTGAAGAAGAGGGGCATCGTCGACCTGGCGTCGCTGCCAGTCTCTCCATACGACGACCCGCTCTCCGCCAGGGAAAAGAGCTCGGCCTCGCCCTCCCCTCCCTCCTCCCAGTCGGGCTCCGGAGTGCTCTTCGGGACCTCGGGAGGGGTGATGGAAGCGGCGCTGCGGACGGTCTACGAGGCCGTGACCGGGGAGAGGCTCGCGAGGCTGGAGTTTGAAGAGTGCAGGGTGCGCGCGGAGTGTTTTCCGTCTTGTTCTTTTTTCCTCGACTTTTTTGGCTTTGTTTTTTCCCGTTCCTCCTCCCCTCCCAAAAAAACTCTCTCTCAACGTCCCCCCTCCCCTTCCCCCACAAAAAACAAACGCGTCGTCGCGAAACAACAGGGCCTCGAGGGCGTCAAGGAGGCGACAGTGCACATGCGAGTGCCCAAGGGCTCGCCGCTGCTCGGAGGCGGAGGCCGAGGAGGAGGCGACGAGAGGCCCGGGTCCCTCCCTTCCTCTCCCGCTCCTCCTCCTCCTCCTCCTCCTCCCCCTCCGTCTTCGCTCCGATCCTCCTCGGAACCTGTCGAAGCCGCCGCCGCCCCTTCGAAGGCTCCAAACCCCCGCCCTCCGGCGCCACGCGCCAGCGCGGTGCCCCTCACGGGCATGGACGACACCCTGCACCTGCGCGTCGCGGTCTGCAACGGGCTGGCCAACGCCAAGAAGCTGCTCGCGGCGATGAAGGAGGGCACGGCCCCGCCCTACGACTTCGTCGAGTGCATGGCGTGCCCCGGCGGGTGCGTCGGCGGCGGCGGGCAGCCCAGGCCGGCGGACAAGGGGACGATCGCCGCGAGGCAGGCTGCTTTGTATTCTCTCGACGAGCGCGCGACGGTGAGGCGGAGCCACGAGAACCCCGCCGTGCGCTTCCTTTACGAGAAGTTTCTAGACGAACCGCTGTCGGCCGAGGCAGAGGCGCACCTGCACACGAGCTACGGCGCGAAAGAAGAGAGGGCCTCTTCTTCCTCTTCCTCTTCCTCTTCTTCTTCATCTCCTTCGTCTCCTTCTTCTTCTTCTTCATCTCCTTCGTCTCCTTCTTCTTCTTCTTCTTCTTCTTCCTCTCCTTCATTTTCTTCTTCTTCTACTTCACCTCCTTCTTCTTCGGGCGGGGCTGCGCGGAAGGGCGTCGTCGGCGAAGGAGGAGGAGGAAAGCAGGGCTCCGCCGACGGCGACGTCCACCACGAGTGCCACTTCTGCGGCGTGCTGGTGGAGAAGGGCGGAGAGTGCGCCTCGGTCGGAGTCGTCGCGTAGTAGATACGGAGAGAGAGTGATAGAGAGAGAGAGAGAGAAGTGGGGGTCGAAGAACAGAACAGAAGAAGAAGAACAGAGAGAGGCGACGAGAGAACAGAAGAGAGAGAGAGAGAAAGAGAGAGAGAGAAATTGAAAGAAAAAAGAAAAAAAGGTTTTTTTTCATTTTCGTTCTCAAGAACTTTGACAGCCTCGGCTGCGTCTGTCCGCCGCTTCTTCTTCTCTCCCTTTCTTTCGCTTCGTTCGTCCAGTAGCTTTTGCGTCCCCCTTCTCTCTCGATGATCTTATCGCTCCCGTACTGAAAGAAAGAGAGGAACGGTTAAAAAAACCAACTCCGAAACGGAGAAAAAATCAACTCCATCGAGACCGGGACCAGAACAGGACCGACAAGAGAGAACATTCGACCCAACATGTCGCAGGCTCCTCAAGCAGCGCGCCGCCGCCCGCCGCTGCTGGCTCTCCCACTGTCTCCGGTAGCGGACGACTCACCGGTAAGGTGGAATGATGAGAAGAGGGAGGGCAGACACGACGAAAAGTTTTCATCGCCATCATTTTCATCTTCTCAAACCTCTCTCGACCCTCAACACCTTCCCCCCCCCCCCAAAAAAAAAAAAAGCAAATCGTCGCCGGCGTGCTCTCCAAGTACGACTTCGGCAAGGCCTGGCGCCC
>Ga0210003_1000297_pt1 | contig 44103 bp, 39 predicted proteins | sample LantaG_FD_182804 | JGI IMG/M metagenome (GOLD analysis project Ga0210003, IMG submission 182804) | Deep subsurface microbial communities from Baltic Sea to uncover new lineages of life (NeLLi) - Landsort_02402 metaG (SPAdes) (version 2) | ecosystem: Environmental > Aquatic > Marine > Oceanic >...
TTCGCTTACCATCTTCATCTACCATACCTAATACAGTGTTAGTAGAGTGAAGATCCATTCCAACATAATTTATCATAAAACACCTCCTTTATTAACTATTTGAAGGTATTTTACCACTTTTATTTAATCATACAGAATACCTTCTATATGATTATCAGGTCTTGAAATGCTACTTTTATTTATTTTTTCACATTTTAAAAAATTTCTTGACACTATTATTTCTTAGTTCTAAAATAACTCCTTATTTAATAAAAAATGAAAAATATAAAACTTAAAAATTTATTCAATCTATTTGAAATTGATAACAACCTAATTAGTAAAACTATTTCTACAGCATTAGAAAAAGGTGGAGATTATTGTGATCTATATTTTCAAAATAGAACAGTTAATTATATAGTTTTAGAAGACAAATCTGTAAATAGAGCTCACACAAACATTGATTTTGGAGTGGGAATCCGGGTAATAAAAGGAGCTCAAACAGGTTATTCATTTACAGAAGAAATTTCTCCTAAATCAATGAAATTAGCTGCACAAACTGCTGCAAACATTGCAAATAAAACAAAAAAGATCTCTCCATACGAGCTAAAAATCCATAAAATCTCAGATTATTATCCAATTAAAACACAATGGGAACATGTTAATATTGAGCAAAAAATTCCCATTCTCAAGACAATAAATGAAAAAGTATTTTCTTTAGATAATAGAGTGATTAAATCCAATATCATGTTTATGGATGAAAGTAATTGTATTCTAATAGCATCCTCAGATGGAAGAATATCTTTTGACTTTCAACCCATGGCAACAATAGCTGCTTCATGTACAGCAGAACAAAAAGGGAAAAAAGAACAGAATAGTTTTTCTATTTCAGGAAGAGAGGATATTAATTTCTTTACCCCTTCAATACTTGAACATTTGGCAAAAGAAACTGTTAATCAAACAGTTAAACTCTTTGATGCAATAAAACCAAAACCAGGTGAAATGGAAATAGTTATGGCTTCAGGCAGTTCTGGCATACTGTTGCATGAAGCAATCGGACATGGGATGGAAGCTGATTTTAATAGGAAAAAAACATCAATATTCTCAGATAAAATCAATAAACAAGTAGCAGAAAAATTTGTTTCAATTGTTGATGATGGAACAATTCCCCATATACGAGGCTCAATCAATATGGATGATGAAAACATAGACACAGAAAAGACCTTTCTTGTTAAAAATGGCATATTGAAAAGCTACTTATATGATAGAATAAACGCAAAATACTTTAAAGTAAAGTCTACTGGTAATGGAAGACGTCAATCCTTTCGTTATGCACCAATACCACGCATGAGAAATACATATATGCTCCCAGGTCCACATAAAAAAGAAGAAATCATAAGAAGTGTTAAACAGGGACTGTATGCTGAATCTTTCTCAAATGGCCAGGTATTGATAGGAGCAGGCGATTTTACCTTTTATGTGAAATCCGGATTTCTTATAGAGAATGGAAAACTAACTTTTCCAGTAAAGGATATAAACATTATTGGAAATGGACCGGATGTATTGAGCAACGTTGTTATGGTGGGATGTGATTTTAAAATGGCTGAAGGAGCATGGACATGTGGAAAGGATGGTCAGAATGTACCTGTTTCAATGGGATTACCAACAATAAAGGTGTCTTCAATTACAGTTGGCGGGGTTAAGTAAAAAAATGATCAAAAAAGAGAGGATTGATCTTGCAAAATGGTCGATTATGTATGCAAAAAAAATTGGATCAAATGAGGCTTCTGTTTTTATTTCAAAAACAAATAAAATCGAGATTGAAATTTGTAAGAAAAAAATAGAAAAATTAATAGAATCAACTCAGAACTCTCTTAATTTATCTCTTTATGTGGATAATCGCTTTTCAAGTCATCATACAAATATCTTAAAAAAAGAACACCTGAAGAATTTTATTGAAAAAGCATATTTAATGACAAAATGCTTAAATGTTGATACCTACAGATCTCTTCCAGGTCCAGAACTGTATAAAAATCGAAAAAAAACAGATATTAAAATTAATGATCAATCCTATAAGTCAATTGAATACAAAAAAAAAGTAAAGATTGCAAATGATATTGAAAAATCAGCAATGAGCAAAATTAACAATATAATTTCTGTAACATCCTCTTTCTATGACTCTCATGAAGAATATGTAAAATTTCAGAGTAATGGATTTTTAGGAGAAAAAGAATCCACAATATTTTCATGCACCGCAGAAGTAACAGTTAACGATAATGATAGAGCCAGACCAGAAGATTGGTCTTGTGCAAATGTAAGATTTTTTAAAGATCTACCTGACCCAGAACTGATTGGAAAGAGTGCTGTTAATCGTGCTTTAAGAAAGATTGGTCAGACCAAAATCAAAACAGGTATCTATGATATGGTTGTTGAGAATAGAGTTGCAAGTAAATTGATTAATGCTCTATATCTACCTATGAAAGCAAAATCAATAGAGCAAAAAAGTTCATTTCTTGAAAATAAAATTAATAAAAAAATTGCATCTGAAAAATTGACAATCTATGATGACCCCTTTATTATCAAAGGATTGGGTTCAAGGCTTTTTGATTCTGAAGGGATAAGTGCAAAAAAGAGAACCATAGTTGATAGAGGAATACTGAAATCTATATATGTTGATAGTTATTATGGTAAAAAACTAAAAATGAAGCCAACAACTGGTTCTTTTTCAAACATAGTATTAAAAAAAGGGACAAAATCAATTGAAGATATAACAAAAACTATAAAAAAGGGAATAATGGTCACTGAATTTCTTGGAGGTAATTCCAATTCTTTAACAGGGGATTTTTCTTTTGGAATTGTGGGATTATATATTGAGCATGGTCAAATCATTAAACCCGTTAATGAGATGAATATAACTGGAGATTTGGAAACTTTATGGAAACACCTATATGATGTTGGAAATGATCCATATATTTATTCATCCTTGATGATCCCAACTCTCTATTTCAAGGACATCAACTTCAGTGGACTGTAAAATTTAATATTTGACATCAATTATATATATGATTATAATTAATTTTAAGAAGAATGCGTATATTTTTATCATTAATATCTTTTCCCATTTTTAGTCGTTTATGGGGACATATTGCAAAAATCAAACACCCTGGATTTTTGGTTAAAAAGATAATACATCTCTATCAAACACATTATAATATTAATATGGATGAATATATCGGAAACTTAGAAGACTACAGATGTTTATCCAATTTTTTTATAAGGCATCTTGACCCAGAAAAGAGACCCCTTTCACCCAAAAACAATGCAATAGTATCACCAGCAGATGGCACACTTTTAAACATTGAAAAAATCTATGAAGACAAAGCAACTCAAGTAAAAGGTAAATTCTATTCCATTACACAACTGATTAAAGAAAAAGTCGATTTTTCAAAAGGGTGGTTTGTTGCCACTATTTACCTTTCTCCATCAGATTATCACAGATTCCACTATCCCCTATCTGGAGAATTAAAATCATTTTGTCATTCTACAGGGTCATTATTCCCAGTAAACTCAAAAGGAATGAATTTAATAGACAGGCTCTTTGTTAGAAATGAACGTATAATTTCAAAGTTTGAAAAACAAGGTCTATCTCTTTATATGGTTTCTGTTGGTGCTACAAATGTAGGTAGTATAAAAATGGAATTTATAAGCAAGCTAAAACGTGATAATAAATGGAAACAAGTAAAAAAAAGGGTCAAACAACTGGATGAGATGGGGCGCTTTGAAATGGGTTCCACAATCATACTTTTATGTCCAAATGAATTAGTAGAACCTTCTAAAAAAACTAATAACCAGAAGATACTTGTAGGGGAACCGATTTTTTTATTAAAGTAAAATTAAATCTGATTTATATTACCTGTTTTATGGTTATTGTAATTATTCTCAGATAATTTATTTTTTTTATATAAAGGATGAGGTCTATAAGGAAATTTTACCTGATATGGATCAACACCAATAACATTTTGCCATCGTATATTTCCCAATTCTTCTTTATAAGCAAAAGAAAGATAAGAAACCTCTTGGTTTTCAAATCCCATTACATATGCTGCTAATGAATCAGCTAAAACAATATCTTCAGACGCAATTGAAAAACCATGGAAAACCGGGCTCCCCTTTACTGGGCCATTTCCCTCCATTCCATATAATCCATCAATAATGGCTAATGAAGGTGTAATCTCCTTTAAAAGAGAAACAAAATTTTTACCCGCACACTCTCTTAATTGAAAATACTTTTCATTAGATAAATGATTCATCTTCTTCATTTCAGAATTAGATGCACCAAACATTAAAACACGTTCTGAAGGTTTAACAAATCCAATTATATTTGGAATAGATAAAAAAACCGGGAATATATCATGTGTTTTAGGAGGAAGAACAGAAATGATATAATCTGCTTCAAACCTTGTAAAACTTATCTCATTTTCTCCTGAAATTGTCGTGATTTTGAGTTTATTATCATGAGGTAAATCATCAAGATTAACAAGTTTAGCTCCATTTAATTCAACCTCTTTATACCTGAATTTATAAAAAATATCCCAAGTTGTCCTACCAGAAAAATAGGCCCCATCTGAACCTTCAATAACTGAAATATCAGATATACTAAAATTGTCTTTTAAATAAAATATTAATGATTCAACTGTTTCATAATGAGTATTTGCATAAATCTCCCTTGAACCTGAAAGGTTAATTTTTATAGCTACTTTATCACAAGCTCTTAAAGTCAAATATTGACTTATAGTATCCATTACCTTGTTTACAATTTTACTTTGTCTTGTCTCTTTAATTAATGCTATCTCTTTACGTTTCATATTTATAATACCTGCTTACACGAAAAATAATTATAACATTATAATATATAAAATCAAAGCAATCTGGTTTCTCATATATCTACTTTAATCGCACAATGATAAATTAAACTATAACTATTTTTATTAAAATCTGCCTTGAAAAATATAAATAAAAATAATAAAATGTAATTTTAAATATCAGGGGGAATATGAATATCTTATTTGCATCTTCAGAAGCAGTTCCTTTTTCAAAAACAGGTGGACTTGCAGATGTTTCCGGAGTCCTTCCTAAAGAAATTTCAAGAAATGAAAATATAACTCTTATTCTACCCTATTATAAAAATGAAACTTCTCCTAATATTGAAACAAAAAAGATTGACTCATTTGATGTAATTATAAATAAGATAAAGTATAAAACTGAAATTTACAAAAAGAGAATAGATAAAAAATTTAATGTTGTTCTGGTTTCACAGGATCTTTTTTTTGCAAGAAAATTTATATACAGCGACTCTTCAACAGCTTATCTGGATAATTTTTACAGATTTTTGTTATTTCAAAAAGCAATAATTAATTTTATAGTAAAGAATAAAATAAGGTATGATATTATTCATATCAATGATTGGCAAACCTCTTTAATTCCTATTCTATCAAAGTATTCTAAAAACTTTAAAATATTTAAAAATTCTATTTTTATACTTTCGATCCATAACCTTGCTTTTCAGGGAGTATTTGAAAGATATCATTTCAAGGAATTGGACATCCCAGATCACTTTTTTTCTCCTGATTATATTGAATATTATAACAAAATAAATTTTCTAAAAGCAGGAATTATATTCTCTGATTCAATAACTACAGTTAGCCCAACTTATGCTAAAGAAATTTTAAAACCTGAGTATGGATATGGACTCGACGGTCTATTAAAAAAGTATTCCCTTAAATTAGCAGGCATATTAAATGGTGTTGACTACAAAATATGGGACCCAAAGAATGACCCTCTAATTTATAAAAAATATTCCATTGAAACATTAATAAGCAAAAAAGAAAATAAAATTAAATTCTATAAAGAATTCAATTTACCTTTTGAAATTGACTCTTCTCTTGCAATATTAATAACAAGACTCTCAAAGCAAAAAGGCATAGAACTCTTGTTAAATTCTTTTAACAAATTAAGAAGAGAAAAGATAAATATATTGGTTTTAGGGAAAGGAGATAGTTCGTATGAATCTGTGTTAACTAAAATTTCAAAAAGGTCTAAAAAAATTAAATTCTTAAACCTATTTGACGAACAAATAGCACACAAAATGCAAGCTGCTGCTGATATTCTATTAATGCCATCTATTTATGAACCATGTGGTTTAACACAAATGTATAGTTTAAAATATGGAACTGTTCCTGTTGTACGCTCCACAGGTGGGCTGGAAGATACAATTGAAAATCACATTTCAAAAACCCAGCCTGGAACAGGTTTCAAATTTAAATCAATTGATTCAAATGAATTTGTGCTAACAATAAAAAAGGCTTTAAAAATCTTTCAAGATAAAAATGAATGGAAAAGACTTCAATTAAACGGAATGTCTAAAAAATTTTCATGGGCAAGTTCAGCTAATAATTACTTAAATCTATATAAAAAATTGTTAAAAAAGGAGAAAATGAATGAAAGAATTGACTAATGCAGATGATTTAAATTTTGATAACTTATTGAATGATGAAAAGGCTATTATTGTTGATTTCTGGTCACCAACATGTGCTCCATGTAAATTACTTGAGCCAATACTAAAAAATGTCGCATCCGAATACAATGAAGAAGTCTCAATTATAAGAATAAATGTGAATGAGTGTCCTATAACCTCTTCAAAATATATGATTCGCGGACTTCCAACATTACTATTTATAAAAGACAAAAATGTTAAGTCACAACTCATTGGAGCAGTAAACCCGACACAAATAGAGCAAAACCTTAAAAAAATTATTTAAATAATGGGGTATTTTTATAAATGAAACAAGCATTATTGTTTAAAAAACTTGGAGGCAAGAAAGTTCAATGTAATTTATGTGCTTTTAATTGCATCTTAAATGAAGGAGATATAGGCGTATGTAAAGTTAGAAAAAACATACAAGGAGAACTCTATTCTTTAAACTATGATAAAATTGCGGCTTTTAATGCTGATCCAATTGAAAAAAAACCTTTATATCACTTTTTACCCTCTTCCACATCTTTTTCTATAGCTACTATGGGCTGCAACTTCAAATGCCAATTTTGTCAAAACTACACTCTATCACAAATACAAGATGAGAATTCAATCATGGGTGAAAATATATCTCCTGAAGATATCGTTAAAACTGCCCTTAAAACAGGCTCAAAATCTATTGCTTACACATATTCTGAACCAACAATATTTTTTGAGCTAATGTATGAAACAGCAAAACTTGCAAAAGAGAATAATCTAAAAAATGTAATGGTAACAAATGGTTACATGAGCAAAGAGGCTTTAGAAATGATTTCTCCATATCTTGATGGAGCAAATGTTGATTTGAAAGCATTTTCTGATATTTTTTACAAAAAATATTGCAAAGCCAGTTTAGAACCTGTTCTTGAAACAATAAAACGAATGAAAGACAATGGAATATGGGTTGAATTAACAACACTTGTTATAGAAGATTTAAATACAGATGAAGAAGAAATGAAAAAAATAATCTCTTTTATTCTGAATCTGGATAAAAATATCCCATGGCATGTATCAAGATTCTTTCCTGTATATAAACTTAATAATTTCCCTATAACAGATACAAAAACAATTTTCAATTTCCTTGAAACAGGCAAAAAGATGGGACTAAATTATCTTTACGGAGGCAATATAAGCACAGATGATTGGAACAATACCTATTGCCCAAATTGTAAATCAATTCTAATTGAAAGAAATGGATATCACACTAAAATAAAGAACCTTTCAAATGGAAAATGTTCCAGTTGCGGATATGTGATTGCTGGAATTTGGAAATAAATATATTAACATTAAGTAGTTATAAAATATAAGAGTGAAAATTCGGAAAAGGAGGCTAATTAATGGATTTTTCAGGGAAACATATATTAATTACAGGAGGTTCCAGAGGTATAGGTAAAGCTATTGCAAAAGCTTTTGCAAAGCATGGCGCTTGCGTTGCTATTAGTTATAACACAAATCTCCAGGCTGCACATGAAACAATTGATTCTTTGTTAGGTGGTCCTCATCTTGTTATTCAAGCAGATGTTTCACAGCCAGATTCTGTTAAACAGCTCATTGATACTGTAATATCAAAATTCGGAAAACTGGACATTGTTGTAAATAACGCTGGTATTATAAATGATCTTCGCATAGATAAAGTCGATTATGCAACATGGCAGAGATCATGGAAAGAGATACTTGAGATTAACCTAATCGGTCCTGCAAATATCTCCTATTGTGCTATACAGCATATGATGAAAAAAAATGGTGGTAAAATAGTAAATATCTCATCACGTGGTGCATTTCGTGGCGAACCAGATTGCCCGGCATATGGTGCAAGTAAAGCAGGTTTAAATGCTATGAGCCAATCATTAGCGCAAAAACTTGCAAAACACAATATATTTATAGGTGTTGTTGCTCCAGGTTTTGTAGAAACAGACATGACCTCTGAGACATTGTCAGGCCCCAATGGAGATGAAATAAGAAACCAAAGCCCTATTGGTAGAGTGGCAAGACCCGAAGAGGTTGCACAAGCTGTTTTGTTCCTAGCAGCAGAGGGTTCAGAATATATGACAGGAGCAATTATTGATGTAAACGGCGCATCATATTTGCGCTCTTAAAATTACTCTATTTATTTCTCAGGTTTTCTACAGCAGAAAAGACACGGAGGAAATTCTCACCAAGTATTTTTTTTATCTCTTTCTCTTTGTACCCCCTCTTTAATAAATGGTAAGTAATCAACGGGTATTTGGAAACATCTTCCAATCCTCTTGGAAAACTTCCAGCTCCATCATAGTCAGAGCCCAATCCCACATAATCAACACCAACCAACTTAACAATATGATCAATGTGATTTAAAAGAACCTCAACACTTGCTGGAGGAGGTGCGTGTTTTTTCCATAATTTTGAAAAAGCTTCCCATAATTCAGCCTCATTATCTTTATATTTCTCTTCCAGTTCTTTTAGCTGTGGCTGCATCAACTTATATTTTTCCTCTGATTTTTTTCTGAATTCTTCTTCGAGAAACCCTGAATAAAAATTAAGCTGTATAACTCCCCCTTTGGCTGCCAGCGCCTTAATCATCTTATCACTCAAATTTCTGGGAGTATTACATATTGCTCGCACACAGGAATGAGATGCAATTACTGGCACCTTTGAAATCTTCAACACATCCCAAAAAGCCAAATCAGAAATATGTGATACATCTATAACCATTCCCAGGCGATTCATCTCTTTAACAACCTTTCTTCCAAAGGGGCTCAAGCCCTCCCATCTGGGTTCTCCACCTGTCGATGAATCACATATATCATTATGCTGGTTGTGTGTGAGTGTGATATATCTGACACCCAAACGATAAAAATCTCTGAGCAAACGTAAACTTCCTTCAATAGGTCCCCCATTTTCCATACCTATCAAAATTGCCCTTTTCTCGAGTTTATGAATCCTCCGGATATCAAGAGAAGAAAAAGCCAGTTCTGCAAGTTCAGGGTATTTTGATACCTGATTATACACCTCATCAATGATTTCAAGGGCTCTTCTGGAAGGGTGCTTTTTGTCCAGTTTATTTGAGATATAAACAGCAAAAAAAACAGCATCCAATCCACCCTCCTTCATGCGGATAAGATCAACTTCGTTACTATCTGATTTTTCTCCAATATTTACTCCTCTGTTAAACATAACCATAGGCGTATCGCAGTGAGTATCAATAACAATGTTTCTATGGTGAATTTTTAATGCCTTGTTCCATATCTTTGGATCAATTTTTTCCTGTGATTGTAAGTAAAGTGATTGAATAAAAAAGAGCGTAAAAAATATTACACAAAAAGATTTAAAATACTTTTTCATCTACTACCTCCTGATATATTACTCCTGTTCAAAGTAATACTTCGTAATAAATTTTTCCTGAACCTTAAATGACCAGTGAACATCGCGTATAAAAGCAGCAGTCTCCTGTGGTTTCCCTTTCTTTAATAGCTCTATAATTTGTTGATGTTCGACAATAGAAGATTTTTCCCATTCCTTTATCCATTTTTCCCGTCTGGGGAAATCATAGAGCCGCTTTTTCAGGTTATTGACTATTTTTACCAGTATTTTGTTTTTTATTAATTTGATGTAAGAGTTGTGAAACTCAAGGTTCTTTTTATAAAATAGATTAAAATTCCCACTTTTAATTGTTTTTTTCATATCTTTGTTGAGCTTCTCCATTCTTTCGATGTTTATATCTTCAAAAGAATAAATAAGAGCAGAACTCTCCAAAGCACCTATTACCTGGTAATAATTTTTTATATCCTCCAAGGTAAGAGCATTAACATAAATTCCCCTTCGTGGAGCGATTGTAACAAATCCCTCCATTTCCAATTGAATCAGCGCATCACGTAATGGGGTTTTGCTTATACCCAATTTTTTACTTGTAGCATCCATATTTATGGATGAGCCGGGTTTGAGCTCCCGCTTGTTAATCTGTTTTCTAAGGTATTCATAAACCTGTTCTTTAAGTGACTTAATATTTAATAAGTTTTTTTTTGCCATTATTCGATAGTTTATATTATAATAAAATTAAAATCAATATTGACTTTATCATAAACATCTGATATATCAGATATCAGAGGATTTATTTATGGGAATCACAGGGATAATCTTTAACATTAAACGCTTTGCCATTCATGACGGACCAGGGATCAGAACCACAGTTTTTTTAAAGGGTTGTCCATTAAAATGTCCATGGTGCCACAACCCTGAAGGTATAAAAAAAGAGCCTGAAAAAATGTACAGATCTAAAAATAAACATGAAACAATAGGAGAGATAATCAGTGTAAGTGAGGTAATGGAAAAGATAGAAAAAGATACTATTTTTTATGATCAATCCGGTGGTGGTGTAACAATTTCAGGAGGAGAACCTTTGATGCAACCGGAATTTTTGGAATCCCTTTTAAAAGAATGTAAAAAAAAGGAGATCCATTCTGCTTTGGACACATCAGGATATGCTGATCCTGAATTATTTCAAAGATTTATAGATCTAACAGACCTTTTTCTGTACGACTTAAAGATTATGGAAGATTCTGATCATATAAAATCTACCGGTGTTTCCAATCACAATATTCTTAGAAATCTAAAAACTCTTTCCAAACACAAGAAGAGGATATTTATACGTTTTCCCATTGTTCCAGGGGAAACAGACAGCGAAGGAAATATTTTAAAAGTTGGAGAATTTATAAGATCCCTTAATAGTGTTGAAAAAATTGACCTACTCCCCTATCACAAGACTGCAGTAAATAAATATATTCGTCTGAATAAAACAAATCCAACAGAAAGCATCAAACCACCAGTTACAAAGAGATTAAATCAAATAAAAAGAAAATTTGATTCCCTAGGTTTAGCCTTATATACTAATATAGGAGGTTAAAGGTGAAAAACCGGATCCAAGAGTTAAGGAAACAGAGTTTAGAGGCAAAACCCTATATATCAAAAGAACGTGCGATCCTGTTAACAGAATTTTACAAAAGCCACGAAGCCCAATGTGTATCAATACCAAAACAACGGGCACTGGCCTTCAAATATATAATGAAACATAAAAAGATCTGCATTAATAAAGGAGAATTGATTGTAGGAGAGAGAGGCCAAGAACCAAAGGCTACACCAACCTATCCCGAAATCTGTATTCACACTATCAAAGACCTTAAAATTTTAAATTCCAGAAAAAAGGTTTCTTTTGTTGTGGATAAAGATCTAAAAGAGGTTTATAAAGATACTATAATCCCCTTCTGGAAAGGGCGATCCATCCGTGACCGGATCTTTAAAGAAATGTGTCCAGAGTGGATATCTGCATACAAAGCCGGAGTTTTTACAGAATTTCAGGAACAGCGGGCGCCTGGACATACAGTAAATGGTGATAAAATTTACAGAAAAGGATTCCTCGATCTAAAAGCTGAGATAAGGGAGAGCTTGGGAAAACTGGATTTTTTTCACGATCCAGAAGCAAGTCAAAAAAAAGAGGAACTTATGGCTATGGATATCTGTGCTGATGCACTGATACTTTTTGCCAACCGTTATTCCAAAGAATTAAAAAAAATGGCCAAAAGGGAAACAAAACAAGAAAGGAAGCACGAACTGGAAACAATGGCTCAAATTTGTGAAAGGGTTCCAGCGCATGCTCCTCATAACTTTTGGGAAGCCCTTCAGTATTATTGGTTTGTTCACATTGGTGTTATCACAGAATTTAATACCTGGGATTCCTTCAATCCAGGGCGATTGGATCAACATTTATTTCCATTTTACAAAAAGGAGATAAAAGAAAGAACACTGAAAAAAGAATGGGCAAAGGAATTGCTCTGTTCATTCTGGATAAAGTTCAACAATCAGCCATCTCCACCAAAAGTCGGAATCACAGCCCTGGAAAGCAATACATACACGGATTTTTCCCTTATCAATGTAGGTGGATTAACAGAGGACGGTGAAGATGCAGTGAATGAATTATCCTTTCTTATCCTGGATGTGATTGAAGAAATGCGCATTTTGCAGCCAAGTTCAATGGTTCAGATAAGCAAAAAAACACCTGATCGATTTTTAAAGAGAGCTCTAAAAATTGTAAAGACCGGATTTGGCCAGCCATCAATTTTTAATACAGATACAATTATCCAGGAGCTAATGTATCAGGGCAAAAAAATAGAGGATGCCCGGAACGGTGGGGCGAGCGGGTGCGTTGAGGCAGGTGCCTTTGGAAAGGAAGCCTATTTCCTGACAGGATACTTTAACCTCCCCAAAGTGCTGGAAATCACCCTGAATAATGGAGTTGATCCAAAAACAGGAAAAATAATCGGAATCCGTACAGGTAAACCTCAATCCTTAAATTCATTTTCTGCACTAATGAATGCTTTCGAAAAACAATTAAACCATTTTATAAATATAAAAATAAAGGGAAACAATATAATCGAACAGATTTATGCAAACTATATGCCAGCACCCTTTCTATCACTGATGATCGACGACTGCATCAGAAAAGGGAAGGATTATCACAATGGTGGAGCAAGGTACAACACATCATATATTCAGGGAGTTGGTCTTGGCACTATCACCGATTCTTTTGCTTCCATAAAACACAATGTATATGATAAAAAAACAACCTCCATGTCACGGCTTTTAGAGGCATTGAAGAACAATTTTAATGGTTTTGAAAGGGAGAGGGAACAATTTTTAAACCATTCTCCAAAATATGGAAACGACGATGATAGGGCTGATGAAATCACAAAACAGGTTTTTGAACTATTTCTCAGAGCAGTTGATGGCAGACCAAATACACGGTGCGGATGCCACAGAATTAACCTGCTCCCAACCACTGTGCACATCTATTTTGGCAGTGTTTTGGGCGCACTCCCGGACGGAAGAAAATCGAAAGAGCCTCTGTCAGAAGGAATTTCACCAGTTCAGGGAGCAGATTTTAATGGACCCACCTCAGTGATTAAATCTGCAGCAAAAATCGATCATATCCGCACAGGCGGCACCCTGCTGAACCAGAAATTCACACCCGATATCCTGAAGGATGATGCTGGAATAACCAAGCTTCTCCACCTGGTGCGGTCCTATTTTAAGATGGATGGTCACCACATCCAATTTAATGTAGTAAATGCAGAAACTCTAAAAAAAGCTCAAAAACATCCAGAAAAGTACAGAGACCTGATTGTGCGTGTGGCCGGTTACAGCGATTATTTTGTGGATATCGGAGTTGACCTTCAAAACGAAATCATTAAAAGAACAGAACATCAAGAACTTTAAAAAGATATAGGGGTCAAGTCTACGTTTGACTTTTATTTAAAAATTTAACAATATTTTTTTATGATTATATACAAAAGAGGGTTTAAAGCAGTGAAGTATAAAACCGGAAAGGCGGTTATAACCAATCCCTGGAGTTTTTATTTGATATTTTTCAAAAATAAATCACGGGTCAAAAAAAATACTGGTAAAGCTGCAAAAACAGGAAATACTGAATCTACGGCTCTTGAAACAAACATGATATTCGTAGAAAATTCAGAACCTTTTACCCAATAAATCAATTTTGCAATCAAAGCTTCTAACCAGAAGACAAAAGGGAAATCCGAAACACCTAATCTGCCATTCTTTTTTACAATTTGTTATTGGAACCTAAACTTTTTCAAAAGCAACTATAAAAAGAACACATTCCCACAAAATGAAAAATTAACAATTAAAAATGCAAAATGTAGAATAAAACTAATATGCAAATCGTATGAAGGGAAAAAATTATTTTCTTAAAAAAGATTGCGAATCTTTTTTCTATGTGTTAAATAAAAAGTAATTTAAAATAATTTAAATTTAAAAGGAAGTTTTTTATATGAAATCAAGTAAATGGGGGGTTAAAAATGAGAGGAATCAAGTTATTTATTTTATTAATTTTGGTTTTAAGTTTGTTTCAGTTTAATTTATATTCATTAATCACAAGCAGAGTTGAGGGAACAGTTGTTGATGCAGATACAGGCCAACCAATCGAAGGAGCAGAAGTTCTATTGTTTTTAGGAGGTAAAATCGATTCAGGTAAGGATATTGGATATATGTCTGTTAAAACTATAAAAAAAACAAATTCAAATGGTTATTTCAAGTTTGATCATTTAGAAGAAGAGGGAGAATATTTCCTTTCGGTTTTTAAAAAAGGTTATGCTTGTATTGGCCCATTTTATTATATAGATGAAACTAATAGTGGATGTATAATAAATGAATTAGAAGAAAAGGCTATAAATAGGTATAAATGGCTTCAGAAATCAGAAGCACAAATAAATACTTTTTATATAAAACAGGGACAGATAAAACATTTTAAAATTAAAATGGAGAAAGAAGCAGTATTGGAAATCAAGTTTTACCTGAAAACTCAACAGGGAAAAGAATTTTTAAAGGATTTTGGTGAAATGAGGCTTTATCATAATCGATATTTTGGAAGTTTTGAAATTTTAGATATACCTTATACATCAGAATATCTAAGAGAAGGCCTGGCTGTTATTACCTGTCGTTGTCCAGGATTTCAGGTTAAAGTCTTTAAAAACATAGTATTGGAAAGAGGCAAAACAACAATTATTGAACATATTTTTGATTTAACAACAGGCCAGACTTTACATGGATTTATAAAAAACAAAGCTACAGGGAAACCAATTCGGGGACTTGATATTCATCTTTATAAACTTCCATTAACAGTAAAGGAATATTCAATTGAACAAGTTAATACAGATAAGAATGGTGAGTTCTGGTTTGGGGGTTTGGAGCCTGGGAAATATCTTCTTTCAACTGGATATTCACCTGATGATGATAGAGAAATTAAACATAAAGAGATTTTGGAAATCAAGCCCGGTGAGAAGAAAATAATCATAAGAAAATTTTAATATTAATGGAGATATTAATATAGGGGTCAAGTCTACGTTTGACTTTTATTTAAAAATTTAACAATATTTTCTTATGATTATATACAAAAGAGAGTTGAAGAAATCAAGAATGATACCCTCAAAGGTCAAACGTAGACTTGACCCCTGCCTATTCTCGATACCTGTTTCATATAGATTTTTAATGAGTCAATTCGACACTTGACTAAATGTGGAAAATGAGAGAAAATAACAGATAAATTTTTTTGGAGTTTAAAATGTCAGAAGAAAAAAAGGTTAAATGGAAAGACACACTGAATTTGCCCAAAACAACATTTCCTATGAAAGCTCAATTGAACAGAAAAGAACCCGAAATATTAGAGAAATGGGAAAGCATGGATATTTATAAAAGCATTTTAGATAAAAGAAAAAATGATCCTATTTATATTCTTCATGATGGCCCACCATATGCTAATGGGAACATTCATCTCGGTCATGCTCTTAATAAAATTTTAAAAGATTTTATAGTAAAAACAAAATCCATGGAAGGTTTTCAAGCTCCTTATGTGCCTGGATGGGATTGTCATGGGCTTCCAATAGAACTAAAAGTTGACCAGGAATTAGGCTCAAGCAAAAAAGATATGAGTATCTTGGACATAAGACATAAATGCAGAAATTATGCAGAAAAATACTTAAAAATACAAAAAAAGGGTTTTGAAAGACTTGGAATATTTGGAGACTGGCAAAATCCCTATAAAACAATTGACCCTACTTATGAGTCCTCCATCATAAAATACTTTAAATCTTTTGTAAAAAATAAGAGTGTAATTCGGAAAAAAAGACCTGTATTCTGGTGTAATTCATGCCAGACTGCTCTTGCTGAAGCAGAAGTTGAATATTCCAATCACCTTTCTTCATCTATTTATGTAAAATTTTTACTAAAGGACATACCTGATTTCCTGGAAAAGTACAAAAATAAGGAAATATTTGTAACAATATGGACAACAACACCATGGACAATACCTGCAAATCTTGCTATAGCACTTCACCCTGATTATGATTACTCCTTATTTGAAATGAATGGAGAATACTATATTTGTGCAACAAAATTAATCCCTGTTCTGGCTGATATTCTAAAAACAGATTATAAAAAAATAATTGAATTTAAGGGATCCAAATTAAATGGATTAAATACTATCCATCCTCTTTACAGTAGAAATTCTTTAATAATTAATACAAATTATGTTGAACTTGACTCTGGCACAGGATGCGTCCATACAGCTCCCGGTCATGGTGAAGATGACTATAGAGCAGGCTTGGAATACAATCTTGATATCTATTCACCTGTAGACTCTAAGGGCCACTTTGATAATACAACTGGAAAATATGAAGGGAAAGAGATTTTTAAAGCAAATTCAGAGATCATTCAGGATTTAAAAGATAATAACCGTCTTATGTATGAAACTCAAATCGAACATTCATACCCACATTGTTGGCGCTGCAAAAAACCAGTAATATTTAGAGCAACTGAGCAATGGTTTATATCAATGGATACAGCTGATTTAAGAAAAAAGGCTCTAAATGAAATAAAAAGGGTAAAATGGTATCCAGCATGGGGTGAAGAAAGAATCTCAAGCATGGTCGAAAACAGACCCGATTGGTGTATCTCAAGACAACGTGACTGGGGAGTACCAATTCCTGTATTTTTCTGTAAAGATTGCGGAGAACCTATTTTAAGTATTAAAGCAATTGAAAAAGTTGAAAAAATATTTAATGATTTTGGTTCGGATTCATGGTATAAAAAAGAGATATCTGAATTTTTACTTGAAGGTATAACATGTAAAAAATGCGGAGGGGAAAATTTTGAAAAAGGAACCGATATATTGGATGTATGGTTTGAATCAGGATCATCTTTTTCAATACTTGAAAAACTTCCGGGGCATAAATTCCCTGCTGATATGTACCTTGAAGGAGGCGATCAATATAGAGGATGGTTCCATTCATCTTTATTAATAGCTATAACAACAAAAGATCAATCTCCATACAAAACAGTTATCACACATGGCTGGGCTCTTGATGAACATGGAAAAGCAATGTCAAAATCTCTTGGAAATATAATAGAACCCCAGAGCATAATAGAAGAACAAGGTGCTGAAATACTCAGATTATGGGTTGCAATGGTTAATTATAAAGAGGATGTAAGGCTGGGTAAAGAGATACTTTCAAGAGTAATTGAAAGCTATAGAAAAATAAGAAATACCTGGAAATTCATGCTTGGAAATATATATGATTTTAATCCGGGAAAAGATTCCATACATGATGAACAATTAAGAGAAATTGATCTGTTTATACTTTTCAAGCTTCAGAAACTAAAGCAAAAAATATTTGAAGCATATGCTAATTATGAATACCATATAATTTATCACACAATTTCAAATTTTTTTACAATTGACTTAAGCTCCTTTTATCTACATATTATAAAAGATAACCTTTATTGTAATTCACCCAATTCCAAAAATAGGCGATCAACACAAACTGTGATTTTTAAATTATTAAAAGAGACTATCTTACTCATGGCGCCAATACTTTCCTTCACAACAGAAGAGGTATGGGAAAATATGCCCGATTTTAAAGGGAAAGAAAACTCAGTTCATCTAAACCTATTTCCCAAAATTGAAAAAAAATACATAAATATGATAGATAGTGATAAGTGGAATAAAATTATAAAACTCAGAGATAAAATTCTAAAAGAAATAGAAAGTGCAAGAGATGCTAAAATCATAGGAGACTCACTTGAAGCAGAAATAAATTTGGATTTAGCTATTGAAAATTACAACATTGTTCTAGCTAATGCTGAAATATTTAAAGTAATACTGGTTGTCTCAAAAATTAATTTAAAAAAATCTGAAAAAGAGAAAATCTTGATCCAGAAATCTAAGGGGAAAAAATGTCCAAGGTGCTGGAACTGGTTCTTAAATGATACATGTAAAAACAAATTGCCTGAGCTATGCCCAAGATGTTCTGCAAAAATTGAGGAGTTAGATTTTGATCCTGCAGAATAAAAAAAATTATTTTTTAATTATAGGAATAATAATATTTCTTGACCAAATTTCAAAATTTATCATTAAAACAAAGTTTGATGTTTATGACAGCATCAATATCTTCAAGGGATTTTTCCAAATTTTCTATGCTAAAAATTCAGGTGCGATATGGGGTCTTTTTCATAATCATTCAAATTCAATAATTCCTAAAATAATAACACTTACCTCAACAATTGCAGTCTTGATCCTTATTTTCTTCTTTTTAAAAGTAAACCCTAAACACAAGTTGGAACTTTTATCTCTTTCATTTATTATTGGAGGAGCAATAGGAAATATAATAGATAGAATTCATCAAGGTTTTGTTGTGGATTTCCTTGATTTTTATATAAAAGATTATCATTGGCCAACTTTTAATATTGCAGATAGTTTTATTACTATTGGAGTGATCATTCTTGCGATCTCAATATGGAAAGGCAAAAAATCTCAACAAAATTAAAGGAATTCTGGAGGAAAAATGCACCCAATCTTAATAAAAATAGGTCCAATAACAATATATACTTATGGTTTCTTTTTTGCATTAGGAATTTTATCTGGATTTATGTTGAGTTTAAAACTTATAAAAAGAGAACATCTGGATAAAAGAAAAATATCTGACTTAATATTCTATTCAATTTTGATAGCACTTATAGGTGCAAAATTATCCTTATTTTTACTTGAAATCAAATATTACTTAAAATACACATCTGAAATAAAATACCTATTAACTTCTGGGGGTACCTTTTATGGAGGCTTAATTTTCGGATTATTTTTTGCTTTCTGGTATATAAGAAAACATAAGCTTAATTACAAGGCTATATTAGACATTAGTGGACCTTCAATTGCATTAGGCCATTTTTTTGGAAGGCTTGGTTGCTTTTCTGCAGGATGCTGTTTTGGAAGGCCAGCAGGAGATTCAATAATTGGGGTTATATTTAAAAACACTTTTGCACATAACCACACAGGAGTTCCAATAAATATTTCAATATATCCCACTCAACTAATGGAAGCAGCATTAAATCTTCTAAATTTTATAATTCTTTTATTTGCATTTAAAAATAAAAAATTTGAAGGGCAAATCTTTGTTATGTATATTTTTAATTATTCCATTATAAGATTCTTTGTAGAATATTTCAGAGGCGACTTAGATAGAGGATATATTTTTGGAGGAGTTAGTCATGCATTTACAAGCCTTTCTATTCCACAATTTATAAGTATTATTGGAATCATCTTCTCCTTTATTCTATATTTTAAATTCAAAAAAAAAAGTGACAAAAAATACAATAATTAAAGCAAAGATACCATATTCAAGAATAGACATTTTTATTAATGAATCTATTAAGGATATATCAAGATCAAAAATAGAAAAACTAATAAAAAACAACAAAGTTAAACTAAATAATAATATTACAGATAAAAAAAATAGAGGAATCCAAATTGGAGATGTTGTTGAAATTGAATTACCTGAAATCGAAAAAAAAAGTTATTCCCCTTCTTTTAAATTAAAAAAACTCTTTGAAGATAATTACTTACTAATAATTGACAAGCCTTCGGGTATATCAGTCCATCCTGGAGCTGGTATATATAAAGAAACAATATTAGATGTTTTTAGATATTATTACCCTGAGATAAATAGTATAAAAAATAAGGAACGCCCAGGGATTATTCATAGGATTGATAAGGACACATCAGGAATTCTCCTTTTAGCAAAAGATGAGATCACTATGAAGCAAATGCAGAAAAAATTTAAAAAGAGAGAAATAAAAAAAAGCTATTTCGCATTAGTGTCAGGTAAAATGAGATTCAAAAATGGTACTATAAATGCTCCAATTGCAAGAGATCATAGGAAAAGAAATAGATTCAAAGTATATCAAAATGAAAATATTGAAAATAGCAGAGATTCAGTAACTGAATATTCAGTAATATATGAATTTGAGAATTTCTCTTTTGTAAAAGTTTTTCCTCATACAGGTAGAACACATCAGATTCGAGTTCACTTCTCATTCTTAGGTAATCCTATATTAGGAGATAAGATTTATGGAAACCCAAAAAGCTTTAAACGTTTGGCTCTTCATGCATATTCTGTCAAATTTCATCACCCAATATATGAAAACCTTATTACATCATATTCACCGTTGCCTGAAATATTCAGAAAATATATGCAAGAAGAATTCTTAAAGTAACATACCTCAATCAAATAAAAAGAATATAAATCGTTGTTTTCTTGCTTTGAAAAAATGACAAGAAATGAGTGGATGAATTATATTTAACAAAATAAATCAAAAGAAGAAACCTGACCACTATTTTTCTACATCATAGGACAGAAAAAATTCAGTAATGGCACCTGCCAAAAAAATAAGGATAACAAACATTTGAATCATAATATACTCTGGAGCTCCACATTTTATCCTTTTGATTTGTCGTCTATGATATGTTTTGAAAGGTCCTCATCGATTTTTTTTGAGATATCATTCACATCAAAAAGATGAGCATTCACATCATAAGTATGCGGGAAGCTAAAAGCTCCGCCTGCAACGCCCAAACCGGCAATATCCCTAATTATAGAATTATTAACTTTCTCTCTTATTTCTCTCTCAAGACTCTCTATTTTCTTTTTCGTTTTATTTGCCTCTGCCTCGAGTTTTTTGCGATCTTCCTTCGACCTATCTTTGGTGTCGTTTAATTCTTTTTTTAATTCTGTTGACTCATATTTTGTTGCTTGTAAAGACTGTTTTAATTCACTAATAACACCTATTTGAGTTTTAATGTCAGCTTCAGGGATAATATCCGTCCAATTTTCAATAGAATTAACTGTATCTTCTTCTAACAAGTTGCATCTCCCTAGAATTTCCTCGTAATTTCTTTTTGTAACTTCAGGATGATTTTCTATTTCATCAGTCCTGTCCTCGAATTCTTTCACCCTTTGCTCAAGAACAGAAATACTATGTAAGAGTAATATGAGACTACGTACTGCAGATTTACCACGAGCAATCACAATGCCCTCTTCTGTTATATCAACCCAATTCTTTGTAATACGACCGCCAAGAATTGCTGAAGTAATAGTAATTAAGACAAAGAATAAGGATCTAATAGTCGTATTTGTTTGACCAACCGAAAATATAAAGAGCAATGCGACGCTAGCAATTAGCACGACCGTCCATGGGCCGAAAATAATGCTAAAAAATTCCCCCCACTTTTTTTTTAAATTTTTCATTTAGTTCTCCATACGTTATTAAGCTTCTAACTTCTTTTTATATTGTTATGTATAATATTATATTGATATAAAAAATTTTTAAAGTCAAGAAATTTTTGTAAATTTTATAAAAAACATATCCTTTATATAGAATGTGAGTTAACCTGCCGCTACGGAGCTCAGAGGATTTATTAGTCCGAATTGATGCGGTTGTTATGTGTTTCTTTCATTTCTTATTCTCAACGGTCTTGAATAAAACACGTTTCAATGTGCTTTATTTGTTGTTGAGCCATTGTAAATTTTAAATACTAATTTTCAAACTTACATTTTCTTTCAATATAGCACTGAATCCCTTATTGGGTATAGGTATTGTTGTAAGCTGGTGTTTCTTATACTTCAAACAATTCAGCAGGATTTATTTTAAATTGTAGCATTTTTGCTGTCTCTCTACCACCATCACCTCCCTTTCTTTGCATAGTAATATTTCCTATTTTAATGTTGCCTTGTTTTGTTATTAAAACTTTCCCATTACCAAAATGATTAGTAACTACATTTATTGGTTTTAATACCCATCTTGCGTTCAAGTCAATCTTTTGAGCAACTAACATCCATTCTGCCGCAAATTTACCTCGACCTTTAATAATGTCGTTTACGATTAGTGTCTTGTAACTTTCTAACCAATTTACTAAAATGTTCTGATTGATTTTACTGAATTCATCAATAAATGTGCGTCTTTGGTCTCTTGGATTTTTTATAGTGGGTTTTAACTCACCTGTATATTTTTTCAGGATTTTTGTAACATTATCAGGAATTAACCACATTTCAACATACTTATCAACCCATCTTTTATCTATCTGATTAAATCCTTTTGGATTGCTGACTAATTTAACTTGTAAATTTTCAACATCTATTGCTTTTTTCAACTTAATCGTTACTTGAATCTGAACATCAGTTTTATAACCAGATAATATTATCGCCTCTACATATTCTATTTCGGTGAGTTTATAACCCATAATTTTAAGCCAAGACTTTGCATTATTGTCTTTTTTCCAGTTGTTAAATTTATTAACTATATCTTTCTCATTTTTAAAACCGTCTTTTGCGGTCTGAGAACCTTTTTCAATTAAATCCATTATTGTGTAAATAAATTTTTCTTGATATATTTTTTTAATCTTTCATTAGCAATTTCAGTATATTCTAATGATATTTCTGAACCTATCCATTTTCTATTTAATAGATGAGCAACTTTTGCAGTAGTTCCACTTCCTATAAAGGGGTCATAAACTAAATCTCCTTTATTTGACCAAGTTTTAATTTGGTCGCAGGCTAATTTTTCAGGAAATATGGCAGGATGTTTATATGCTATTTTGTCCTTTGTTGAAATTCCTCCACCAATTGAATAAAAAAACACATTACCTACTTTTTTTTCTTTGGTTCTTTCTACTTTTTTATAATTCAAAGTTCCTTCTTTTCCTCTATTTTTCATATTTGCCAAACCATTATATTTTGTTGGTTCGGTAATAGGATTAAATGTTTTTGGTGCACCTTTTGAAAACACAAACATATATTCAAAGTGTTGATGATATCTATTCCCTGTTGTTGGCATTGGATTGTTTTTGTAGTAAATCATTGTGTCGTGAATACTAAATCCGTTTTCTTTAAAACAAAGGGCTTGCTTAAAGGAAGTTCCTGTCTCACTTCCTTTTTCTGTTTTATCTCCAACAACCCATATTACAACACCACCTTTTTTAAGAACTCTATACAACCCTTTTATAATCTTTTCAAGTGGTAAATTATAGCCATTGTAATTACGTAAATCATCATAAGGAGGGGATGTTAAAACCATATCAACACTTTCTGGTTGCATACTAGCCATTGTGTTAACACAATTTTCATTATATATTCTATTAAATTCAATTTCTTTCATAATGCATAGATAGTTTTTTCTTATTAAGTTTGTGTTTCCTACACTTGCTTACAACTATTATATAAATTCATTGTTCTTATCATTCCATATTAGCAGGATAAGCACATTGTGTTTATACCTGCTATACACATAATTCCTTTTTTATATTGTTATATACAAAATATTATTCTGACATACGGAATTTTTAATGTCAAACAATCTAATTGACTCTGTCATTTAAGTTTTAAAAGTGCCCATCTATTTTTCATACTTTCTTGATATTTTTGTAATTCGATCATTTGTTTTTCTTATGATATTGAAGATAGCCATGGACAAAATTACTTCTTTTCCATTATCTTGAAATATTTCTTCCTTTCGCGCACCGAACACCCAAAATCCAGCTTCATCAAGTTCTTTAATGACTTCTGACAAGTCAGATATCATTATTGTTCTTTCAATGGCGTCGTGTTTTTTATCAATATAATATCTCGAGTAATTTATAATTTGAAAAAAATCTCCAATTAACCTTGCTTCGTCTTTAGAATTAATCTCATCATTATTGAAACTATAAGCATTTACACCTTTGATAATGTTTAGTACTTTTCTTCCGGATGATATTTTATTTAAGTATTTGGGGGTTTCATTCTCTTTTCTTTTAAATCGAATTGCCATTTTTAAATTTTGATGTAACATTCTATTCTAAATTTATTGTGCGAATGCACAAATCGCTATAACAATTGAAATAATACTAATAATCAAAGCAATTCCAGCATTCCTTCCTTTAACATATTTATCCTCAAATGATCCACCAGAAGTATAATGATTTATGCCTTTTTGAGTTAAAGTCACTTCACTTTCGATTGGTTGATTCCGTGATATGTAACTTCTATGAATTAAATAAGTAAGTGCCTCTTCAATATAAAGATTTAGTTTGTCACTTTTTTTAAAACTTTGTGCAAGCAACCTATCCGTAAATGATTTATGTACTGTATTACCTTCAATTACTTTGCAATGAGTCTTATCTCTAGTATCATAGAACATTTTTATAGGACCTTTAGACTTAATAATATCATCATAAATTGATTTTAGAACTGAATCGTTCTCGATTTTACTTTCAACATCTAAAGTCAATTTCACATCATCACTTTCAATTTTTCTAACAATCTCATTATAACAATAGTGATAAATATGATCTATTATAATATCTTTTAGTCTTTCTTTAAGCTTTTTTTTCATATACACATAACTCATTTTTATATTATCTATTAGAGCATAGAGAATTTTTTATGTCAATCAATATATAAGGGATCATGATAATCAACTAATCAGATTTGTTTGACATTTTAATTAAATCCTTTTATTATAAAATTAAGACAAGAAAAATTGATTAAAAGGGGGGTGTAAATTGAATATATTTGGTTTATTAAAAGGAGTCTCTCGAATATTAAACAGGAAAAGTAATTTCTGCATTAAGAGATGTATGCCTCTGAAGTTAGCGATTTTTGGTATACTTACTCTATGGGGAACAGTGGCAATAGTTGCAGGAGAGGAATTAATAAAGTTCTATCTAGGAGCAGATTTAAAATTTGATTCAGGTCAGAAAAAGAGTACTGAATTTGGGGAGTTACATTTGGGATATGAAAGTAAATATAACTATATAGCTCTATGTATTGGTGTTGCCTCTAAATCTTTTTTGTCGTCCACTCAGCTTAAGAATCCGGATGTGGTTGAGATGCTAAAAAAGCTTGTGCAATCAGATGATGAAATTTATATTGGATTAATAGTAGATCAGGTGCTCTTACACAAAAAAAATTCTTCGAAACTAAACTTCCCTTTATTTGGCGGAGCTAAAGTTGAAGCTGGTTATGGTTTTAGCCTTCGAGGTGAATACATTGTGAACCTTTCGAACAGTAAATCCGAGAAGGACAAATCTCAATATTTAGAGGGTGGGATATACCTGTGCGGCTATTGTACCACAAAACTCTTCATTTGCCGCCCTATGATCGGAATTGGACTAAATGAGAGGCTAGATTACCACTTCGTTAAGGAAGAGTTATTGGAGATTAAACCAGATACTATCTGGCGATGGAAGTTTCGAGTCGATGTGTCAACGTTGGAATTCATCAAGATAGGCAAATCAAGCTGCCAAGTCCTTCTAAGTATCCAACACGAGATACCAATGGTAAAAAAGCCTGCTACACTACAACTAGAGGACGGAATGTTGACTCAGGTAAAACCACTTCTTGCATGGAGCTTTAGGATTGGGATTTTGATTGATATATTCTCAAAATCGAGTAAATAAAGTTTTTATAAGTGATTCATAAGGATTCATTTTTTGTCAATACCGCACATAACTTTTGGCAATTCCACACCATGCCATTGTTATATGCTATTTACTAGCCTTATCTTGCTATTTCATGAAACTCCTTACACATATGCGATTTGGCGTATAGAGTGCAAACCTCAGTCCACTGGTGGTTCCTAAAAAAAGCCAAAATAATGGACTTTACCTTTTGGTATCCTATGTCAAATATTTTTCTTAATTCCGACTCGAAGTAAGTCCAATTTACTTCCTCTTCATTTTGGAGTTTAGTGTCATACTTTTCAAAAATGTCATGAGCTCTATTTAAGTCATCACTATCCCAATCCATCTCTATGACTAACGATGGTACTGGGTAAGTTCTGTGGTCAATAGTTTCACCAATCAAGCGAATATGGAATTTTACTTTTTCTAACTCTTTATTAATATCAGTCATTTTCTCCTCCTATCTCTAAATTACTTACCATCTCCTTGCACAAGGAAATTGAATCCTGAATAAGAGTATGCATTTCCGATACACACTGCTTTTTCACATCATCATCCTCAGCGTTTTGTAAATCACGTAATTGTGTTTGTACGCTTAATATCTGATTTCTTACATCAGTATCAGGACCACTCAAAGGAAGAAGATTAAGAGATTTATCAATATATCCTTGTATGCTTTCTGTGATTTTAATTATACCTTTACCACGATTAAGTTGTTGTACATGTGTTAGAAGTTTCCTCCCCTCATCTTGCGCACGTTTTAAAAGCTCGCCGATTTCAGAGAGGTGTATTTTCCTAAGGTCAAAAGCAATCTGTTTTCGATACTTTTTAACTCTGGATGCCTGCCAAAGCGTAACGCCCGTTCCTATTGCTGTAAGTACAGTACCAATAATTGTTATTGTTGTTAATACCAATATTACCTCCCTTTTATTATAGCGGTGGGTTACATAAGCATATAACTCCTTTCTATATTGTTATGTATAATATTATATTGATATAAAAGATTTCTGATGTCAAGAAACTTTTGTAAATTTTACAAAAAACATGTCTTTCTATATAATAACTGGTTTAGTTTATATTGTATTAAATAGAATATACATAATATGTAGTATTTTACTGAAATACCAAGATTAAAAAAAGCAAATAAAGCAAAGCTCTCCGTCGCGGCTATCAGCCGTCAACCTGAAAGAGATTGTTATAAGCTCTTAATATAATGTCAATTGCTCATATCTTTCTTGACTTTAATCAGTTAAAACGACAAAATCTTTCGCTATGTAGGCATCATCGCCGTCTTGAAAGATTGCAAAATATTCAGATTCGTCATTATTCTGTGTACGACCTAATAGGATTTCACCTTCTTCTGCGTGCCTTATAATCTCTGGGTTTTCATAAGGCCATACAATAATGGGGCCCTTTTTTACTACCCGAAATTTCCTTTTGCTTTCTCTTAACGGAAACTGTGATGGGAGTTGATTGATCTTCATTGTTAATATTGCATCAATAACAAATTGATGGCAGAATAAAGCGTTTTCCTTAGTGGGCTCAATTCTCTCACCAACCCCGATATAAACAATGTGAAACTTCCCTGTAATTGTAAAATTAACATTAGGTGTATATCTTTTAAACCTCCTGTAGTCAGCTAAGTTTATCCCGAGAATGATTAGATCCAATTGATATTGTTGATCTTCAATGGTTTGGCCAATCTTTTCTGTCCATCTTTCAAGCTCATGATCGTCAGTTTTAAAACTAAGGAATAGATTCCGCCGATATCTGTATGGTACCATTTCGTAATGTGAGCGAAATATTTCGAAAGCGACAGCAGAAGCTGAAATTGATTCGCGGTATTTATCTTCGCTAATGAGACGCTCCGCATCCTTTAAAAAATTTTCTGTGCGAATGTGACCAATTAAGTTAGTAAGTGAAATTGAATAAAAATCGATATCTAAAAATGAGTTGAGCGCCGTAGGGAAGAATCCTCCAAGATCACAACTAAATTTATTAGCATCTTCATATTTTGGTTCCAACCCAAAATGTTTGAAGTTAATTCGAGCTTTATTGATCTGGTTTAATGGAATTCTATGAGAGACTTTATTATTACCGACATTGTCTATGGTATCAATTATTTGATTGAAAGCGGCATTCTCCTTTAAGCTGCAATTTAAGTGCTCTGCAATTACCCTTAGAACCATTTCTGCAGCATCTTGAAAGTGAAGCACAGCTAAGCCTGATGAAAAAGGTCCGCGTTGATTCAATATGTCCACACCTCTATAGTAGAGGTATTTGGAACATATCAAACGATCTATAAGTTCTTTGTTGAGTTTACTTGGCATTGTCTGAATCCAAAGTCCTTTCGCTTATAACTCCTTTTTATATTGTTATATATAATATTATATTGATATAAAAAATTTCTGATGTCAACAAACTTTTGTAAATTTTACAAAAAACATATCCTTTCTAAATAATTTGAGTTAACTTGCTGCTATGAAGCGAAATAGCGGTCTGTTTGAGCGATTTATTATGTGTTTTTTTCAATTTTATTAATTATGGCTTGTTTAATTGCTTCTGAATTTTCATTGTTTTGTTTTAAAATACCTATTATACAATTTAAGTAAGCATCATTTTTAGTACTTAAGTCACAAAGCTTTGCCACACTCGAATTAGAAATCAAACCTTTATTATTAAAAACTTTTAAGATTTTATTATAATCTTTTGACTGTATTAATTCATCAAATAATGTTTTGATTTTAGTATAAATATCTTTGAAATTTTGTTTTTCCAAAAATTCATTCAATCTACTTTCTAAATCCTCAAATTGTTTTACTGCTGAATTATCTATTACAGACTTAAAAATTCTCTCAATCTTTGCAATTGTATGCTCCAAGGCTTGTTTTTCGACTTGTGATTCAAAAAATGAAATAACATTTTTTTTTATAGATGTAAAAATAATATCAGGGTCTTTCATCATATATTCTGCAACTATTTTTACTATTTCTTCTAAAAGAAGAAAATTCTCAATTTCTGCTACTTGAGTTACCCAAATATTAGGGTTTTTTATATGTTCAATTTCTTCATCCGTTTTTCTATCCCGGTCTATTAATCCAAACGATTCGATATTGTGAAATCCCTTTTGTTCATTAAAAGATTTTGTAGTTTCAAAGACTTTTTGGCAACTTCCAAGCGGTTTTATTGTATAGTCTGTAAATATTAATTGTAATAATTTATAATCAATACTTGAATCATCACCTTCAATAAAAAGAATAGGCTTTCTGCTACCTAAAATTTCAAGATATAATTGTTCTGGAAGTTCTAAATTATCATTTAATATTTCATAATCCCAATAAGTTCCATCAAATCCTTTTGCCCAAATTTTGGTTGCTTCTATACGAGAAGAAGCAAAATCTATATCGTGAGTAAGATAGATAAAAGTACAGTCTGTTCTTTCTTGTTCTATTTTATCCCATAGCTTTTTAGTAATTGATTTATGAAGGTGCATCTCTGGTTCATCAATAACGATTATTGAGTTTTCTGGAACAGAAATAACTTCTCCAATCAAGTAAAATATGACTCTTTCACCATCACTCATTTCAGAAGCATTATATCGACTATCAAGATGTCCTGCTGGGTATGTTTCAATTGAACCCGCTTTTTTAACAAGTTTTATGTATGGTAAAACATACTCCCATATTTTCTGTATTCTATCTAATTTCGTTATTGGCTTTTCTATCCCTTGTCCCGGTTTGTATTCTTCTTTAAATTTTATTGATTTTTCATATTCTTCGGTATGCAAAAGAACCATTAATTGATAATAATCGTTTAACAAAAATGTATTTGGATTTTGCCCCCACCTACTACCTATCTTATAATTAATATTGCTTGAAGGGTTATTCTCATTAAAAGCACCATACAAGAATTCTGATTCTGCTCTAAGTTTTGATTTTGGACTTACTTCTTTTGGAAAAGATAAAGATTTTTGAGCCGATATTCTATGTGTTTCTTTGTTATATCGATCTTCAATATCCGTGCCAAATCGAGTTTTCCCTGCTCCATTAGCTCCAATAACAACAATATTTTTAGAACCAATTGTTATGGGTTTCACTGAGTGTAATTTTTTAGGTAATGTTATATTCATTGATTTCCTTGTTTTTAATGCACCATACTATGGAACAAATACATTTTCGGCACATAACTCCTTTTTATATTGTTATATATAATATTATATTGATACAAAAAATCCCTGATGTCAAGAAACTTTTGTAAATTTAACAAAAAAAATGTTTTTTCTATAGAACGATTGCCATAACCGGTGCCAAATAAGCGAAACATTTTGTCATCAGTATTAATGGCTTTATTAGACCGGTATTTGATTGAAGAAATCACTCAAAAAGACAATATTAAATGTTGTATGAGGTTCTGGGTCATTGCTTGGAAAACATCCAGCTGGACCAAAGCCACCGTTCATAAACATATTGTGCATATCACGACCTTGACAGACATTTGGATCTATTCCTTCAAGTAAACCTTTCAACTCTCTTGCTTTCCCCGTAGAAACTCGTATTACTATATTTTGTTGTCTTGCTCTTAATGCAGTAAGGCATTCTGGATTATGCTCTTTTAACCAAAAATAAAGTCTCATTTCTTTTGAAATGTCAGGATTCATTGGGCCCACGAGATTGCCCGATAATTTTTCTAGGCACAACCTTGCGACAGTTTCAATACTAAAAATTCTCAAATCTACATAACCTGTTGTCTCGTTGAGACCAGGTAGGGATGTATCATCAAGTCTGAGTGGTAGTATGTATTCCTCATCTGATTTAAAGTCTCTTGCTTGAGCTTGCTTTAACTCATGCTTGGGCCAGTTGTTCGCCAAATAATTTTTAGAGACAAAAGGAATAAAGAATTTACTTTTTTTTCCATATATTTCTTGAAAAGTCTGATACAAATCTTTTCCCCATAACTCTGCCTGAAAATCCATATCATAGAAAACTGTCGCACCTTCTTTTTTTAACATGGATGCTAACTTTTCAGCTTTATCTCTATCTTCACCAGCAAAAGATAATGCGAAATCATACTCATACATTGTATTATCCTTTAAAGCATAACTCTTTTTATATTGTTATGTATAATATTATATTGATATAAAAAATTTCTAATGTCAACAAACTTTTGTGAATTTTATAAAAAACATATTCTTTCTATATAAAAAACAAATTACCTGTCTTTTTTTTCTTTTAAAAGGGAGTTTTTTTAATGCTGCCTAAAAAAGTCTTGGCAAAACCTATCGCCTTACCTTCTATTCAAAGTTATGAATTAAAATCTGATAATTTTAGTTTATAATTAGTCAATTTTATTATCTATACTATCAAACCCCGGCCAGAGGACTGATTATGTTTCAAGAGAAGAAACTTCAAAAGACCATCTCTTTAAATTAAAATAAAAGCTATTTATTTTAATTTTATATTTACAAGATTCCTGCAGCTTTCTTTTTTTCTTCTTTCTCCTTTTTTAATAGATCAGGATTAGTTTTTGTAAAATAAACCATTCCTTGGGAAATCTTTCCAGCATACCTTTGCATATAAATCATTCTTTTTATTGATTTCTCTTCCCATAATGCAATTCTTTGATTAAAGGAAGCCCCCATTCTATTTTGAATAACACTTGTTTTATCTACCAACGGTTTACCATACTTAAGTTTAAAGATATCAAAAAGATCATCAAATTGTTTTGGTTCAATAAACATTATAACTTTATCAAAAAAAAATTTCGTATAATTTTTTACTTTGAATTTCATATAATTTTTTTGAGATTTAAATTTAAGCTGAATTTCCTCTATTATAAGTGGCCCAAGTTTAAAATTTGATAGATAATACCCATTCTTTGTTTTTTTATACTTATACTTAAAATGAGTAATGAAGTCTATAACATTGCTTCCCCATTGAATGCCCATAAATTTTGCCATTGGGTTCTCTTCAGCAACTGGTTGCTGTTGTTGATCTTGAGAAAACGATACTACATTGAATAAAAAAAGAATAACTAAAATGATTAATAATTTTTTCATATTTATCTCCTTTGATCTAAATATAGGTAATAGCTACATACTTGTCAAATTAAATTTATATTTTGTCATTTGAAAGTTAAAAGTGATATTTTTGTGTGAGGCAACGATACCTGTTTTATGTAGATTTCTTATAATTCAATCAAAATATTTGAAAGCAGAAAGAAAATATTATATAATTAGAAAAAATGAAAAGATTAAAATACTTATTATTTATATTCATTATTTTGTTGCACTTCAATTGTAAAGATAATGTAAATAAAATAAAAGAGAAAACAGAAGAAAGTATAAAGCAGCATAAAACAATTAGTAATAAATTAATTTTAAAGATTAATAATAAAAAATACTTTAATAGAAACCTGAAGAATTTTATCAACAGCTATCACTCAGACCTACCAAATTTAAAAAAAAATGATAAACTAAATTCAAGAATATTTGATTTTTTTGTTGAAAACAAAATCGTTTTATACAAAGCAGAACAAGATCACTTAAGCATTACACAACAAGAAATTGATGACTATCTGAAAAAAACCAATATATCAAAAGATAGTATCATTCAAAATTCGATAAAAGACTCTATAAAGATACAAAAATATTTGTATTTAAAAATCTATAAAGATTTAAATGTAAGTAACAAGGAAATTCAAGAATATTACAATCAACACCATAATGAATTTACAAAAAAAGCTGGCGTTGTTTTATATCAGATTTTAGTAAAAAACAAAGAAAAAGCCATAAAAATACGTGGAGAATTAAAAAATTCTCCTGAAAAATTTAATGAGATTGCAGAACAAGAATCAGTCTCATTTGAAGCAAAAAAAAATGGGTTAATGGGGTATTTTGAAAAGGGCAATCTTCCAAAAGATATGGAGAATGTTGTTTTTTCACTTAAAACTAATGAAATAAGTCCTGTTGTAGAATCTCCTTATGGATACCATATTTTTAAAGTTGTGAAGAAAACAAGAGAACGATTAATATTCTTCTCATCTGCTAAAGATAATATCAAAGATAAACTACTTTCTGAAAAATTTCAGATTGCATATAACGAATATTTATCAGATTTAAAAAATGAATTAAAGATACTTGTTTTTTATAAGAATTTATATTTTACATACAAAAATAAAAAAGGAGAACAATCAGATGAAATTAAACAAAATATTAGCTTTAACCTTTTTCCTGATTATTATTTCAATTAATGTTTTTCCCCAATTAATTGAGGAGATATATGCTGTAGTAAATGATGAAATAATAACTTATTCTGAATTATTCAATGCAGAGCAACAATTAATAAATGAATTAAGAACAAAATATAAAGGTAAAGAATTTGAAGAAGCATTAAAAAACGACAAACAAAAATTACTCGACAGAATAATAGAATATAAACTAATTCTATCAAAAGCAAAAGAAAAAAAATATGATGTTGAAAATGATATTAAAGTAATTATAAAAGAAATAAAAAAGCAGAATAATTTCGCTACTGATAAGGAATTAGAAGAAGCATTAAAATCTCAAGGTCTTACAATGGAAAAATTTAAAGAACAACAAAAGATAAGCAGGATTCAGCAGAGATTTATATATGAAGAGGCATATTCAAATGTTAAAATCGATAATTCTGATATTATGGAATACTATAAAAAAAATATAGATAAATATACAACACCTTTACAACTTTCACTAAATTGCCTATTTTTAAATAGAGAAAATTATAGTACAGATAAAGATATTTTGGAAAAAAAAGATAAGATCAATTCAGAACTTAACGAAACAAATTTCAAAGAGGTTGCAAAAAAATATTCTGAATTATCCAATTCAGAAGACAATATTTTCCTTGGAAACTTTAAAAAAAGAGAATTAGATAATAAAATTGAAGAAAAAGCCTTAAAACTAAAAAAGGGAGAACATTCTTCATGGATAGAGACTGATAGCGGATGGTATATTATTCAATTAATTAGTAAAACCGAATCAAAATTAATTGAATATAAAAAAGTTAGAGAAGAAATAAAAAATAGATTAACGGGAATTCAGCAAGAAAAAGAATTAAAAAAATTTCTAGAAAGATTAAAAAAAGAGAGTTATATAAAAATATATAAAGAATTTTAAATCGAAACTTAACCTCTGCACAACAGGCTTCTCCGGATTCTTAAAATCAATAGATATTAATCCACCAATTGCACAGGTCATTTGATCCATAAGACCACAGGGTTTATTAAAAAAAACATTTTCCGATCAGATTCATCTTGGACCTGGGGGTAAATTTTTTTTCATATATGTTGTAAGTAATCCGAAAAGATGTAATCTAGTGTTCTTACCCTCATATATTCCATGAGTTCTATTTGGGTAAGACATCATAGAGAATTGTTTATTATATTTTATTAATTCATTAATAAGTGCTTCAGTGTTTTGATAATGAACATTATCATCTCCTGTACCATGTACAATAAGAAGATTACCTTTTAGATTTTTTGCAAATGTTATAGGTGAACCATTTTTATACCCTTTTTTATTATCTTCTGGTAAACCCATATAGCGTTCTTGATAAATTGAATCATAATAATGCATATTGGTTACTGGAGCAACTGCAATACCTGTTCTGTAAATTTCAGGATATCTAAACATAGCATTGAGTGTCATAGAGCCACCACCACTCCACCCCCATATTCCAATTCTTTGCGAATCAACATATGCTCTTCTTTTTATAATGGAGCTCACTGCTCGAGCTTGATCAGAAGATGCAAGGATTCCAATCTGTCTATATATACACTTTCTCCAATCCCTGCCACGTGGAGCAGGTGTACCTCGGTTATCTACACTCATTATAACATATCCCTGTTGAGTTAACATTAGATGCCATAGGTAACGAGTACTACTCCATCTATCCAAAACAGTCTGGTTCCATGGTTCCCCATAAACATAAAAAAGCACTGGATAACGTCTTTCAGGATTAAAATCATAAGGTTTCATGCACCATGCATTAAGCTTAACTCCATTTCCAATATCAACTATAAAAAATTCTACAGGAAGCCTTTTAAGTTTTTTTATTTTTGATCCTAGTTCTTTATTATCCACAAGTATTTTCATTCTCTTGTGTTCTGGTAAACAGATTAAATCAGTAACAGGAGGTTCATTAAATGAAGAGTAAGTATGAAAAGCCATATCTGAAGATGGAGATATTTGATAAAAATGGGTTCCACACTCATTTATAGGTGTTAATCGTTCTTCTTTATCGTTTCTAAAGATAGGAACTCTATATAGATATTGCTGTGTTGGATTATCTGGTGAAGCAATAAAATATAGCCTTCTCCCTTTCTTATCTATACCCAGAACATTAATAACATCATAATTCCCCTTAGTAATAAGGCGAATTTGATTACCAGATCTTGAAACTAAATAAACGTGCCTCCATCCATCACGCTCACTTATCCAGATAAAGTATCTTCCTTTATCAAGCCAGTATATATTATTTACAATATCAACCCAGGCTTTATCTGTCTCTGTTAGTATTATTTCAACATCACCTGTCCTAGCATTACCAAGCATAACATTATTAGTATTTTGCAATCTATTGAGATGCTGAAAAATAATTTCCTTTGAATTTGCTGCCCAATCCATATACGCAATATAACTATTTCGAGGATCACCTTGAGCTTTAAACCAAATTGTTTTTCCACTTTTTGCACTCACTACACCAATACGACATGCAGAATTAGTCTCTCCAGCTTTCGGATATTGGATCGGGATAATTTTCGAATATAATGAGTCAGTATTATTAATAAGATAAAAATCACGTACACTTTTCATATCCATCTGCCAATAAGCAATATGACTACTATCAGGGCTCCATCTAAATCCATCATGCAAATGAAATTCTTCTTCATAAACCCAGTCAAATGTGCCATTTATAATTGTTTTTGATCCATCAGAAGTTAGCTGGATTATTTTATTGCTCTCAAGATCTTCAACAAACAGGTTTTTATCACAAACATAAGCAACCTTGTTCGCATCTGGAGAGAATTTTGCAAACATTAAAGTACATGGATTAGCTTTTCCTCCAAGTTTTTTAAGTTTCCAATTTATAAGGTTTATAACCCAGTAATCTCCCCGTGTTTTAAGTCGCCAGACCCTTTTAGAATTGGTAAATATCAAAACTTTTTTTCTCTTTTTAGACCAAGAATAGTTTTCTATCTTCAAAGGTGATGACAGACCTTCAGGCACAAGACGAGCTGATGAGACAACAATTTTCCTTTTTTCATTATATGCATTATACTCAACAATATCCTGACCGCCAATCTTTGATTTTGATGGTTCAAAAAGAGTATAACTACCTTTTTTTTTAAGCCATACACCTGGACCAAATCTCTCAGAAGAAAACTCTTTAGAACCGAAAATTCTCTTAATAGTTAATTTAGATAAGTCTGTTTTATCTGCCCTAGAGAAAATAGGAATAAAAAAAATAGATATAAAAATAAGTAAAATTATAAAATAAATTACTCTTTTATTTTGTAACATTTTCTTAAGCCCTTATTTAATCTCAAAGAACAAACTTGGAATCACTTTTTATCTTGGGCTAATAAAAATTCTACAAATTTATTCTTTCTTAAAAGTATAAAAAAATTAGAAACTCTTTGCTCAGCCTGGTCAAGTTTACCTTCATAATTTTTTTTCATTTCTTGAATTATTTCATAGATAGTTCTCTTTCCGTCAATAAGTAACCAGGATGAAGTTCCCAACTCATCAAGATGAATTTTAAATACCTGACTTTTATTAAAAAACCAAATCATTTTTTTCATAAATTTTTTCTTTGACTTTTCCTTTATAAGATAAACTCTCTCCTTTTCATTTTTATCCCATTCTATATTTCTAACAGGAATATATTCAAGGAAATTTTCTTTATATTTAATCTCTGATTTTTTCATTCCAATATTCTCTTGTAAAAAAAAAAGGGCGGATTTAAAATCCGCCCTTTGATATTATTTTAAAACTAAAAAAACAATCACCAATTTCCAAATCAAATTATTCATTCCTGGTCAGCATTTCCTGCATTATTAAGCGGAAGTTTAACTAACAAATATCCTAAGGCAACAATCACAAAAATGCTTATAAAATAAGGAGAGCCTGGCCATAGATTAGGTATATGAATCTCAAAGAAAGCAAGGGCAGCAAACAAAAGTCCCATTAATGCTTCTCCAGCAATCAATCCTGCAGCAATTAAAATCCCCCTATTTTCAATACGTGATTTTTGATTATTATTAAATTTCCTCTTTTCAATGATAATATCTACAACCCAGCGAATTATACCACCAACAAATATCGCAGCAACAGTACCAAAAGAGAGATACATACCAACGCAAACAAGCATTGGACTCTTAACCTTAACAAGGATAAACCCAATAGCCATTATAAGTCCAACTATTAAAAGAGGCCACACCATCTCACCGCCAACAATACCAAGAGAAAGCTTTGCCATCAATCCTGCTTGAGGAGCAGCAAGAACATCGCCTCCAAATCCACCCTGATATCCTTTTTCAGCAGCCATCTTAAGATCACCAGCATTTAATATAAAAAGAGGTATCCACATTACAAAAGCAGAGATTATAACACCAATAAAATCTCCCACCTCCATTTTCCATGGAGTACCACCCAGTATATGTCCAACTTTTAGATCCTGAAGCATTTCCCCGGCTACAGCAGAAGATACACATATTACACCTGCAACAGCTAACACAACAATTACACCAGTAGTACCCTTAGCTCCAAGTAAAACCATTAAAATTGCTGCAATAACAAGAACTGAAATAGTTAAACCTGATATAGGATTATTAGAAGATCCTATTAATCCAACCAGATAACCCGAAACAGCCGCAAAAAAGAAACCCATAATCATCATAACAAGACCTGCAACAATAGCTGGTATGAGATTTTCTTTACTAAAGCCCATAAACCACCAATAAACAATAAATATTACAAACGACATTAAAATTATTCCTACAAATACAATCTTAACATTTATATCCTTTTCCGTTCTTTTTGTTGGAATCCCAGAAGTTGCAGCCTTTTTAACATCATTGATTGACCTTTTTATTCCTGTAGATAAACTTTTTCTCATTCCCCATAAAGTATATGCTGCACTCATCAACATACCACCAATTGCAATTGGTTTTACAATATTTCCAAAAATACTTTTTGATATAAATGCTCCATCTATCAACATCTCTTTTCCTTGAACAATCATCGTTGTCCCAATAATACCTGCATACCCTGGAGCAAGTAATAAATAGAGAAGAGGAACAAACAAACCCCATGCAAGAACACCACCAGCAAAGTTCAAAGCTGCCAACCTGGGTCCAATAATATAACCAACACCAAAAAAAGCAGGGCTCAATGATGGAGATTTTAAAAGAAAACCTCCCCCAGTTTCAACACCACTGAACTTAGCAGCACCAGTTCCGATTCCAGTTCCTGGGATTATCTTTTTTGCAAAAATTACTAATGTTTCCCATTTTTCAGCAAGAATATGGAAGTTTTTTAAAAACTCTACCAAGCCACCTATTCCCATTGCATAAAAAAGGTATTTGGCACCAGTAGTGCCACTTCTTCCAGCCTTATGAATCTCTGAAGCAGCAACAGATTCTGGAAAAGGCAGCTCAGGATCTTCAACCATAACACGTCTCAAAAGTGTTACAAATAAAATACCTATAATACCACCTGCCAGCATAATAACCGTTGACTTCCAGTATCCTTCAAAACTTGCAAATAATTCAGGAGACCAAACTCCAGCAATTAAAAATCCAGGTAAAGTAAATATTGCACCTGCTGCTATAGATTCTCCAATAGAACCAACTGTTCTCGTAAGATTCTCTTCAAGGATATTACTATCTTTAAATAATCTTAATAAAGCCATACCTAAAACAGCAGCAGGATATGTTGCAGCTATTGTCATTCCGGCTTTTAAGCCTAAATAAGCATTAGCAGCCCCAAGAACAACTGCAAGAACTAAACCTATTAGTAAAGCTCTTAAAGTAAATTCCTTAAGACTCGTGTCAGCAGAAATTAAGGGTTTGAACTCTTTTGTCATAGACATCTCCTATTTAATGAAATTTGTTATAAAAGTAATTATACAGATAATAGAAATAAAAAGCCAATTAATTTAAAATCTATAAAAAAAATAATTAAATAAAACCTAACTTTTCATTAAGATGTTTCTGAATATTTTTTTCTGCAATTCTTTCATATGAAAAATTATTAATATTCATATAATACATTGCTGAGTCAAGAAATGCCTTTTCAGGAATTAATCCTATCATCTCAACCTCTAAAATATTAACACCAAATTTTTTTGCTTCTATTCTCACCAATTCAATAACTTTATATAAAGGAGTTGCTTTATAGTTTGTTATTTTTACTACAATTTGAGTAAGATGGCTCTCATTTATTATTCCGCAGTAAGCTATAACATTATGTAATCCTCCTGTACTCTCTTGAATTGAATTACTAATATATTTTACTATTTTCAAATCTGGAGTATTTAAAAATATTTTAAAACTTACTATAGGATATCTTGCCCCAATTATAGTAGCGCCAAAGTCAGGTTTGAACTCATCAGAACCAAAATCAGGCTTCCAGTTTGGATCTTTTAACCTTGACTCAAGTCCTTCATACTCACCTTCTCTTATTTTATCTATATTTTTCCTTAATAAAGACTTTGCTGATTCAGCAAATAAATAAACAGGAATTTTGAATTCATCAGCAACCTTTTTTGCAAACTCTATGGAAGCTTCAATTGATTCTTTAATTGAAACATCTTTCAATGGAACAAAAGGGAAAACATCAACAGCCCCAATTCTTGGATACTCGCCCTTATGCTTTCTCATATCAATATGTTTAAATGCCTCATCATAAAGAATCATACCTGCCTCAAAAATTGCTTTTTTTGTACCAGTAAAAGCAAATACAGTCCTATTTCTCGTTTTATCCATTGAAACATCAAGTATGACAATATCATTAACAGAATTAAGTTTATTAGTTAAATCATCAATAAACTTACAATCTTTTCCCTCACAAATATTAGGTATAACAGAAATTATTTTACTCATTTTTTCTCTCCTTAAAAAATTCCCAGAAATACACCTGCTGCAATAGCTGATCCAATAACACCCGCCACATTTGGTCCCATTGCATGCATAAGTAGATAGTTATTTGGATCATACTTCTTACCTACATTATGAACAACCCGGGCAGAATCAGGGACAGCAGAAACTCCAGCAGCTCCAATCAAAGGATTTACTTTATTCTTAACAAAAAGATTCATTAATTTTGCAAATAAAACTCCACTTGCTGTTGCAATACCAAAAGAAACAACTCCAAGCACAAAAATTAGTAAAGATTTTTTATTTAAAAAAACCTGAGCGCTTGTTGATGCCCCAACAGCAAAACCTAATAATATTGTTGCCATATCTATTAAAGCATTTGAAGCTGTTTTTGCCAGTCTTGCAGTAACACCTGATTCTTTTAATAAATTCCCTAAAAATAACATACCAAGAAGAGGAATCGCCCCCGGAGCAACCATAGTTGTTAGAATAACTCCAAATACTGGGAACATGATTTTTTCAATCTTTTTAACCTTTCTGCTATGTTTCATTCTAATTAATCTTTCTTTCTTTGAAGTCAATAATTTCATTATCGGAGGTTGGATTAAAGGGACCATTGCCATATAAGAATAAGCTGCAATTGCAATAGGACCTATTAAAGAAGGTGCAAGCTTTGAAGATAAAAATATAGCAGTAGGGCCATCAGCTCCACCAATTATTCCAATTGAAGCAGCGTTTTGAGGAGAAAAACCCAATTTTAAAGCACCAATAAAGGTTATAAAAATACCTATCTGAGCAGCAGCTCCCAGTAAAACACTTTTAGGATTGGATAATAGAGCAGTAAAATCAGTCATTGCTCCAATACCAAGGAAAATAAGAGGTGGAAAAAGGCCTGACCTAACACCAAAATATATAATCCCCATAACACTGTTTGAAGTTGTATTAAAAACATATTGATGACTAATAGGATCTATCATATATATAGAAATGCTGTTAAAAAGCTGAAGAGGTAAGGGAATATTACCTACTATTATTCCAAACCCTATAGGTACCAATAAAAGAGGTTCATAATCCTTTGAAATACCTAAATATATAAAAAATATTCCTATTAACAACATTATAATATTTTTATAGGATAAATTGACAAAACCAGTACTATCAATAACCTGATCAAAATAATTCAAAAACTTACCTTCATCAGATTCTCTGAAATTAACATTAGCAGCATTGTTAGTTACGAATCCATAACAAAAATTTCTATCACTGCCTATTATTTTAAATATACCTGCAACCTGTTCATTCTTGAATATCTTTCCCTTTATTCCATCTTTTATTTTTACATTAGTTTTCGTCCTTTTGATTCTAAAATAGAATTTTGAGTCCTCAAGGCTAAACCTTATATTTTTATCAGATAATTCCAAAACATTTTTTACTGATGTAAAAGACAGGTGTTCTACTTTTATTATCTTATCCGGCTCCTTCAAATAAGTCCTTACTATACTATAGCTATCATTAATTCCTATGACTTCAAAATTTCCGAGAAGTTTATTATATTTGTCAAAGATTCCACCCTTATCTCCCTTGGAAACACCACTTATTGATCCTTGAAAAATCTTAATATATTGTTGATTACCTTTAAAATCAGGAATAAATTTTGCATTTCCATATAAACAAGGTACAAGAAAAAAAACAATTATCAATATAATTACTTTTTTCATTTCAAATTACTCACAATGTAGTCATCATAGGTCGGGAGAGCTCTGCAAGTACATCATCCTCCGCAACAGAATCACCTTTGTTAACATAGATCTTCTCCACAGTTCCATCATGTGTAGCCTGGATCTGGTTTTCCATTTTCATAGATTCCATTATAAACAAATCTTGTCCTGCTTTAACTGTATCTCCTACTTTCATAAATACTTCAAGTATCAAGCCAGGTAATGGAGCTTTTATTGCTCCTGAATCTATGCTATTAATTTTTGGTTTCTCAATTTCTCTCTTTCCAGGTTTAGGCTCCTCTGTAACTGTCTCAACCCTCTTTACTAACGGTATTCCAGTGCTCTTACGCCCGAGTTCCTTAATTTTAATATTATATTCCTTTTCATTAACAAGAATTCTAGCATATTCTGATGTTATTTCTTTCACTTCAGCTTTATAATCCTTTCCTTCAATTGAAAGGACATATTCTCTCATCTTAATTTACCTCCATGGTCATTGTGCAAATGAAAAAAGCAAAAATGATATATCCAATTTAAATTTTAGTTCCATTTTTAAAAGTAAATCTACTTTCCATTAAAGCAAGGCCTAATCTGTACTCAATTTCAAGCACAGTTGTTATAACTGCTAATATATCTGGTTCTAATTCTCCAATATTTTCAACACTTATATATGAAGTCTCCTCTTTTTTAAAGGTTTTTTTTAATTTAAAATTAGAAATCTTTTCAGAAATAGAGAATGAATAGATTAATAAACTTGTTAAAATTAAACCAACAAAAACAACGCCTATACCCAAAAGGCTTATTGTAAGTGCATCTTTTAAACCCAATTCTCTATCCCGTTATAAAGGAATATTTCCATGTTTTTTTGAAGGATTAAAATCTTCTTTTGTTGATAGCATCTCTAAAGCTTTAATCAGTCTTATTCTTGTATTTGCAGGTACAATCACATCATCTATATAACCCCTTTTTGCTGCATTGTATGGATTTGAAAATAATTCTATATATTTTTCCTTTAATTCTTTTTTCTTCTTATCTTTATCTTCTGATTCTTTAATTTCCTTACTATAAACAATTTCAACGCTACCTTCAGGTCCCATAACTGCTATTTCAGCTGTTGGCCATGCTAAATTAATATCACCTCTAATATGTTTTGAACTCATAACACAATACGCACCTCCATAAGCTTTTCTAACAATAACAGTTATTTTAGGAACTGTTGCTTCAGCAAAGGCATAAAGAAATTTTGCTCCATTTTTAATGATTCCGTTATATTCTTGATTTGTTCCTGGCATAAAACCTGGAACATCTTCAAGAATGAGTAAAGGTATATTAAAAGCATCACAAAACCTTACAAATCTTGCTCCTTTCATTGAAGAATTGTTGTCAAGAGCACCTGCAAGGACTTTAGGCTGATTTGCAACTATTCCAACGGACATACCATTCATCCTTGCAAAACCGATTATTAAATTTTTAGCAAATTGAGCATGAACCTCAAAAAAATCATTATTATCAACAATGGTTTCAATAATTTCCTTCATATCATAAGGTTTATTTGGATTCTCAGGAACAATATAATCTAAATTCTCATCCATTCTATCAATTGGATCATTATTTTGAATAACAGGAGGTAGTTCTGAATTATTTTGAGGGAGAAATGAGATCAACCTCTTTAAATTCTCAAAAGCTTCCTCTTCATCCTTACAAACAAAATGCGAGATACCACTTTTAGTTGAATGAATTAAAGCTCCTCCTAACTGCTCAGTTGTCACATCCTCCCGCGTCACTTGTTTTACCACTTTTGGGCCAGTTAAAAACATATAAGAAATCTTATCAACCATTATAACAAAATCAGTTATAGCAGGAGAATATACAGCTCCTCCAGCACATGGACCAAGTATCAAAGAAATCTGTGGAATAACTCCTGAATATAGAACATTTTTTAGAAAAATATCAGCATAACCAGCAAGAGAATCAACCCCTTCCTGTATGCGAGCACCACCTGAATCATTAAGTCCAATAACAGGAGCCCCTACTTTAGCAGCCATATCCATAATTTTAACTATCTTTTCAGAATAAGTTTTGGATAACGAACCTCCAAATATTGTAAAATCTTGAGAAAAAATGAATACAAGCCTACCATTTATTGTTCCATAGCCTGTTATTACCCCATCAGTTAAAGGTTGGTTTCTATCCATATTAAAATCAGTGCATCTGTGAGTAACAAAAAGGTCAAATTCCTCAAAACTCCCTTTATCAAGTATCTTTGCAATCCTCTCCCTTGCTGTGTATTTTCCCTTCTGGTGTTGTTTTATTATACGCTTTTCTCCGCCTCCCATTCTTCCTGTTTCCTTTTTATTAGCAAGCTCAAGCAATTTTCTCTCTACACTCAT
>Ga0210003_1000298_pt1 | contig 44088 bp, 48 predicted proteins | sample LantaG_FD_182804 | JGI IMG/M metagenome (GOLD analysis project Ga0210003, IMG submission 182804) | Deep subsurface microbial communities from Baltic Sea to uncover new lineages of life (NeLLi) - Landsort_02402 metaG (SPAdes) (version 2) | ecosystem: Environmental > Aquatic > Marine > Oceanic >...
CTTGTCAGTTTATAGCCATAAGCCTTTGCATAAGAATAGAGTCCGCTTAAATAAGTCTCTTTCGAAACATAGGCTACAACGAACTTCTCCCAATTTTTATTTTTAAGTCTCGGCATTACGGCTAAAGGTAATATTTTTAAATTCCTCTCCTTCTATCATCATTTTTAATGATGTATCTATTTTTAGCTTTTCTCTCAGAATCTTACTAAGCCTTTTGTTGTCTTTCTCCCCGCGTATAATGATTGTGATTTCGTTAACAAGCGGATCTTTACCTTCTAGCTCTTTCATTGTCTTTTCTAATTCCTCGTACGTTTTACCCTCCACATATTTCATGTATTTCAGAGATCTATTGTACCCCATGGCTGAAAGTAGAATAAAAAATTTGAGCCTATAGATGTTTTTAAGTTTTGGCATGGTTATTCGATTCGTTTGATAATGTCGTCAGTAATATGTTTGTCCAGGGCGGCCTCGTGGGAATAGAACTCGCAGTATTCTTTTATCTCTTTCAGACAAGTCTCTGCTTCTTCAGTTCCAAGGCAGTAGGTATTCACAATGCTATTGATCTTCATAAGCATATCACGCTGGCCCGCGCGGTAGGCGCTTCTCTGAATCATGTGGCCTTTGCCTAAAACCTCTGTTTGCAGTTCTTTACTCATATTTTGGTTGAGGGCTATTGTTTACAGTGGTAGCCCCCTGGAATCCACTACGGCGGTTGCATTATAGTAAGGCTATATGGAGGGCTATCATATAAACAAAGGGTGTCCCTCATCAACAAGGGTGTCTCTTTCTCGGATACCACTATCAGGAGGGGGTAAAATAGTTTCGGCCCTGTAGTCCTTCTGTGAGTCAATAATGGTATCATTGGCGTCTTCTAACACTAATCTTGCGTACTCTTTCCCTGCTGGTTCTGAAAGATCGTCAAGGGCGTTTAAAATAGATTGACGGATTTTATCTACAGCCTCAGAGGGGTTAGTGGCTAAGATGTCTAAAATCATTTGTTCTGCTTCGAGCAGTTGTTCTCTTACTGTGTTCATAATTTTACCTCAGTGGGTTGGTTAAGTTTCTTTTTTATAGTCCTTTAATTATTGTAAGTGCATACAGTAGTCCTGCTTTCAGAGAGGGGCTGTCATTTCGGTCAAGCTTAGCTTGTATTATTTGAGTTATTCTGTCTGTCTTCTCCCGTTCGTCTTCCATTACACGCTTGAGGATTAAAGGAAGTGAAAATATCTTTAGGATTAGCTCTGTTTTTTGCCTGTCAAAACCGACAGCTTTACACTCTCTGATTATTCGGTATGTTTCCTTTTTAAGTATCTCCTGTTCTAGTGAGGGTTCTTCACACGCTCTGCATTGAGCAGGTGAATCGTCCATACAGCATTTTGATTCTTTCATGGGTGGTTTAGGTTAAAAGTTTCTAAAGTATCTTCTGTTCGGCATCTTGACAGGTGATATGCCTACACTCATTTATATTCTCGTGGTGTCTGCATTTCTGGGAGGCGGTGGGAGTGCCTCCATAATGACATAGACATGAGCAGGGGGCTTTATGTGGAACGCAAGGGCAACACTTGTTTTTTAAATCAAGGTTGCCTCCACTCATTCCATTGCACTCCCAATATACATTTTTCATCAGTTCTTTCACTTCTTTATTCCCCCCTGCTTCTTTAGGCTTATCGGTCATTTGGTTGTTGGGGGTTAAATTTTAATCCATACAGGTCTTTTGCCCTTAACATAACAGGTACAGTCATTAGGGTACTCACCAGCACAGGTGGCGCACTCCATGTCTGATTCCTTGTCTTCAAAATCAGAATCGTCAATATCTTGGTTTTTAATTGTTGGCCTGTCCATTGGTCTTTGGGTTAAATGAATCCACTTTGGCATTAGTTTCTTTGGCACATTGGTTGTAAATTTTAGATTTATGTATTCTAATTTTTAGCGGTAGTGAGTTACCAACCTTTATTGAATCCTCTTTAATCTCCTCCACCCTAAATTCATTTGCCGTTCTTTGGATGGCGTATTTAATAGCCTCAATAGTAAGCCCCCTTAGAAATTTATCGGGGTGAAATCCTACAGTCGGAAACTCGTTAAGTGCTTCATTGATTATCTTTTCGGTTAATGGGTGGTTCATTTCTTCATGGAGCTAAAAATATAATTCAGACAGGCTTGTTCGCCTTCTTGTTGTAGGATTTGGAAGGCTCGCCTACTGTATAAACGCCACTTAGGGCAAGTGCTTCGAGCCTCACAACATTCTGTTACATTTTTGACTCCCCACACAGCCTTACACCAGCTAGGGTTCGCTAGGAGGTCGGGGAGGGAGTAGTGTTCATAAGTGTCAACTACTCCACACCTGTTTAATATAGTAAAAATTATCTTATAATCACTAACTCTCATTTTATAATAATCACCATTATTATCAGACTCATTAAAATTATCCCATTCCCGTCCTTCGATGATTTCGAATATCTCTTGTAGTGTGTGGTTCATAAGCTTTTAGTTAGATAAATCATCATACTTCCACGCCTTTTCAATAATATCGTGAGCGTGTCTAATTATACTTTCGTTTTCAGGTACTTGCAGGATTTTTCTTAGCTGTCTGAGAATAAGTTTTGGGTCTTCGTTTGATCGTTCATCACAAACTTTACAGCTTTCTGGGTAATAAAGATGGTCACAAAATCCACTAGGGTTTCGTATTTCAGTATCATACCCACAATGTTCACAAAGAACTTGGTTCATAAGCTTTTAGGATTAATGATTCCTTTCTCTACTAGGTGGATAAGCATTTTGGCCATTGCGTTTGGCATTGTTAATGCTTTTTCCCAATGGTTATCATCTGACATAATATCAGGATGCGAACAAACCCAAGTTTCATCACCCTCTTCTCCCCATGATGTCTCATAGAATTTAGGCAACCACTCTCCTAGCTCTGATGCTAAGAATGTTGAATATCTTTCTTTGTACGAACAGAATCCGTATCTTTTCCCTTCATGGATTTGCCAATCCTCACTGCCATCAGGACAATCAGAAAGTCTGTCATAAAAGAATAAACTCCTCTGCGGAAACCCCAGCTCCTTTAGCTTCTTACTTAGCTCCAGCGATGTGACATGTTTATGGTTCATAAGCTTTTAGGTGAGGGGGTATTATCTTCGAGACTAATTACTAAATCGTTATATTCATCAATCCAAACAAGGGGGATTTCTACCTTTGCTTTACAATATCTTTCGATTGCGGAGATAATTTCAGCAAGCCTCTGCTCCTCTTGTATGTATCTTGGTTTAAGACCTAGTGGTGGTTTCATAATCATTTCTTAGTAAGTAAATCAACCAGCTTGGCGAGTGTTGGCTCGTCATTATCGAGTATGTTGGTGTGGGTGAGGTCGATGGTAATCTCAATTGAATCATAGACACCACGATAGTCCATTGAGCTTTTGATTAAGGTTCCTGTATCCCTAATCCCATACCCAACACCCCTTTTCTTCCCTAACGCTACAAGTAACCTGTTGAGGGTAATTGGCTGACCGAGGATTTCAAAGTTATCTTTATTTAGAATTTCCTTTAAGGTGAAGTGAACTGTTGGATTGCCTCTGAAGTGAGTAAACCAATAACCGTCGCAGTCAGCATATTCAGGCGAACCATCTACTAGTGTCATTTCGTGTGGGTCACTTTTTCCAAAGAATTGGTGAAGCTTGTCTGTTACCCTACACCCAAACACTAGCTCATCCTCAAGCGTTCTCCCCTCACTGGCAAGTATTAAGTCCCTCAATTTGATAGCAGTTTGGTTCATAGTAGTTCTGGGTTTTGATGTATGTTTCCGATGACTTCAAGTGATTTATAACCACCCCAAAGCATAGGTAAACCAAAATTGTTTTCTTTTTCACAAACAGAAAATCTAAATTCTCCGTCAAATTTAATTATTCTATTTCCTCCACTGTCTGCATCTTCTGGATTTACCAAACAAAATACTATATCACCCTCATAAATATCCTTACCATTCTTGTCTAGTAAGCCAGTGAATTGCATCACCTTAATATAGTTTTCCGAATAATCGTCATGCTCACCATTCGCATGATGTATCGTTATATCTTTGATGGAATAAGGGTCTTTAGGGTCGAGCCTTGCTTCTATCCCACCATTCCAAGTAAGTATGACAAAAGGGTACATTGTGTCTATTCTTGTATCCCACGCTCTAAATTTATTTTCACGGTTCATAGTTATAGTTGTTTTAGGTGTGTTGGTCATAGGTTAAAATTAAATAAATAGTGGTTCATCTGTCTCAGGATCACAGTCAGGTGCCGGACTTCTTTCAGTGTCAGGGGCTTCCATTTCCCTGCGGATTTCAGCGATCAATTCAGCCTTACGCTGTTGGATGTCCACTAACAAGCTCTCAAGCTGTTCCAGGGGGATTTCTCCACCATCTAAGAGGTGTTGTATTGTCCCACGGCAGGCATGTAAAATTGTCAAAGCTTTTTGTTGCTGTGGGGTTTGCTCGCTTAGGGGAATTTCACCCACTTCGGGGTATAATTGTCTAATGTGGCGCTGTTCGCACCTGAGCTCATAAAATAATAGGGTGGTTTTGTTTGTCATATGAGTTGTTGATTATTGAAGTTAATAATAAATTGTTTTTCCGTCCATGTGATCTACTTCGTGCTGAACAATCTGAGCGTCAATTCCTGCTAGAGTGAATCGGACTGGCTCGCCTAGAACATTGTCGTTGATTAGCTGGACCTCCACATCGCACTTGTGGTAGCGGTCCATCAGAATTGGTCTCTTGGTACAGTACGAAAGGCAACCTTCCATTTTCTGTACGGTGTGCCTGGTGTGGCGCACTATCACGGGATTGATAACATAAGAGCCGTCTTTCAGTACATAAAACCGCAAGGGGTCCTTATCGACCACCTGAACATGGGCCAAAGCGTGGCCGTCTTTATACATGCCGGTCTTCCTGTTTAGGACTTCGTACATGATCGGTACGGTCTCAAGGACTCTTGGAAGGTCCTCATTTGTGACTGGTCGGCTGATTACCGACTCAGGGTATTGTCGTATTACTACTTTCATTTGAGTGAATTATTGACTTTGTGTTGTGGGGTAAGGCAGGGATTTCACATAATTTGCTTAGTCACCCTGCATGTTTGTCCCACTACGGTCAAACTAGTTAGCCTAGCGTCTACCTATTCCGCCACTTACTCCACAACACGAAATTGATTATTCAAAGTTCCTTCTGGATTCCTCGCTTCCAGTAAAGATGGGACTTGTGACCGCATGGCGGCTTAACACCCATCAATGCCCTATATCCCTCCGTGGTCCGAAATGTCTAGGTTTACAAATTGCACACTTCGGTGCCTTCCACGGGTCTAGCTGGCGCCATATTGCCAGCCGTAGGCACATCGTTGGCTTAGATGTTCTGACCTATCAGCTTTTACCTTCCGCGATTCATACAGAAGGAACGCTAAATAATCCCGAATTGTTAATGAGCCTTCCGTCTGAGAATCCACTTAATCCGAACTGTGATTGTGTAGGCATTTGGCATAGCTTTTTTGTGGTTTAATTGTACAGGATTTTGGCTTAGAAATCAAGATAATTTAGCTCTTGAGTGAGGGTTTTTTTGATTTCTTTAAGATCACTTGGTAAATACTTCACATTGGTATTTGAAAGTGCCTCGAATTTGTCGTACATAACGAATCCCATTAGCTGTCTGAATAGTTTCCTCTTCTTGTCCGGGTGTGTGTCGATGTACGAATGGCACTCCCGACAAGCCCCGAACACGGCCATAAGCTCCCATCTTGTCGCCATGTTTGTCCTCCCGAACACATGGGCTGGGTCAACGCTCCTGCTAGTGTAGTAACAATTCACTCCAAGTTTGCACATAGGGTCGCGGGCCTTCACGATACGGCTTACCAGATTGTCCAGGTCTTTTATTATTTTTGTGTTTTGGTTCATTGTTGTTTAATTATTTTCATTATTTGAAAGGTGACTTGCTCAATTCTTAGTTAGTAAAGGGCTAGGATTTTTTCCATTATGGCTTGGACTACATTAGTTGTGACTCCGTTTCCGCATAGTTTGTAGCGTTGTGTGTCGCTGATTGCACCCTCAGTTCCTTCTTTAGTCCAGCCATCTGGTAGCCCTTGTAAGCGTTCACATTCTGTTGGTGTGAGTCTTCGGATTCTAGTGTCATTTGATATAAACGGCTGCCTATTTCCACCCCCCATTGTATTTAGGGTAGGACTCAATTCTTCATCGGAATAAACTCTATCGTTTGAGTGAGTGGGTTGGTTGAGTTGCTGGATGTGACTACCGGTTCCGTTCCCATATCTACTCCTTATAGTCGATGCAACTTCGACCTGGGGGGAAGTCTTTCCATATCTCTCGTCAATTGTTCCGTCTGCTTCTCCGACAGGAAATACTTTTCCTCCACTGAATCCTCCAAGATGTCCGACAATGAACACCCTCTCCCTGTTTTGTGGGACTCCGAAATTCTTGCTGTTAAGCACTTGCCATTCAACACCATACCCCAGTTCTGAAAGGGTACACAGGATTGTTTCAAATGTTCGCTGGTTATCGTGAGATAGCAACCCTTTGACATTTTCAAGTAGAAGTAGTTTAGGTTTTTTATGCTTGATGATTCTAGCGAGGTCATAGAACAAAGTTCCCCTAGTGTCGGAAAATCCCATTCTTTTTCCAGCAATACTGAAAGCCTGGCAAGGAAATCCTCCTGTGAGTAAGTCGAAGTCGGGAATAGTTCCGGGATCGAGCTTTGTGATGTCCCCATAGTTTTTGTGGTTAGGGAAGTGTTTTTGGTAGACTTGGATTGCATATTTGTCGATTTCGGAGAAACCCACGCAAGTAGGTATGGCTCCTTGTATATTCTTGCTGTTATTGTCGGACAAATCTTCTGGTATATTCTCGGTTTCCCCTCGAACCCTATCATTGATTTGTCTATTATTATGGGTTCCATAAGCATTATTTATTCCTAAAGTAAATCCTCCGTAGCCTGTGAATGTGTCAAAGTATCTCATCAGATCAGCTGGTTAACGGCTTCAATAATCGAAGTTAGTCTCGTTCGGCTGGGGAATGTAGATTGAAAGCTCTCTACTGGCCCATGTCCGAATGTTTGATAAATAGTCCTCAAAGCGTTGTGTTGTAAGGTTGGTCGTCGTAAGTGGTACATTGAATAGCTTTGTTTCCTTTTGCCCCTCTCTCTCAAATACATACTCCCTTACATCAGTAAGGAATTTGAATTTAAGAATCTCGTGTACTTCTTCGTCGGTGTAGCCTAGATCGTCTGACAGAATCCGCACAATTACGGACCAGTAATACGAATTCTGCTCATTGGACCGTGATTTGTAGGCCCGGTACTTCTTACACACTACTTCTACCTCATTCCCCTCAAGCGTGGCTACATGGCGGCGCCATTCCTCCTGATTGAAAGGAATAAATAGCCCCATTGTGATACTGCCTTTGAATTTAGGAATCGGTTTTTTCATTGTAGATCATAAATTTTAGAGTCTTGTAGGTATCTAAGAATTTCTTAGGTGGAACAAATAGATTGTTGTTGTAGTAAAGCGCGGCCCAATACTGCATATCTTTTAGGGCCTTCTCGGAAACATTATATCTGAAAATATATATCCCGCTCGGGTCCGCTTCTGCTTCTGTGTAATCAAAACCCATCATTTTGAATACGGCGGCCAATGTTAAATTTTTTGTTATGAAATTGTCCACGCAATTAGTTAAGTGTAATGTGTGTTCCAATCATCGGATCAGTCACCGAGGTAAGATGTTCGCTTGACCAGTGTAACGCATATATAATGCCTAGTACGAACGCTCCTATCAATATGGCCTGACTGATTTTTAAATGGATTGAGTAGTATTTTTTCATTTGTTTTTTGTTGGTATTTTTATTGTATCGAATTAATAAAGTCAATCTTTCAGCATGTAAGTCTGAATACGAACAGGCTCGCTTAACTCAGGAGTCCTGTAAAGCGCGTCTCCCTTTCCGTTCAATGCTTCGGCCCCTATCTCATCAAGCATGACCTTAGAATCGACACCAGAGGTAACAGTGAGGCATAGGCGGGCTGGAAAGTTAGCCTTAGCGTCACCAGAAAGGACTTTGACTGAGAATCTTTGAGAAGCCAGTACAAGATGAATCCCTGCGGAACGGGCCTTTTGAGCCAGTAAAAGAGTGTTCTGCTGTAATGTTCTGAACTCATCGACTCCTTTCTTCTTTGCGGTCTGCCTTGTAAAACAGTCAGAAGCTTCGTCGAAGAATATGATCTGCTTGGTTTTGGAACCCGACTTGTAGATTGCGTCCATTTCCTCGACCTTTATCTCAAGGAACAATTCAATATCCTCCATTTCGTGGTAGATTGTGACTCCTGAGAAGGCTTTGAAATGCTCGTCTCTCTTCGGGTCGATGATTGTAACCTCGTACCCTTGGGCTATGGCCGCCTCAATCATTGTTTTGAGTGCGATAGACTTCCCGGACCCCGACGCACCAGCGACTAGCATGTGCGGAGTAGATGGATTAGATGGGGCCCATGATATTGGGTTTTCGAAGTTGTCTCTTCCGATAGGCAAGGAATCACCGCTAAGACCGCTTTCATCAATAGAAAGAAATCTGCGGGATTCTTGGTCGTTGTTTACTTCGATGGCTACATAAGGGAAGTTATCGTAAGTCAGTAACCCTTTAGCGATACGCACGTCGGCCTTGCCAACAGCCTGGGCGATGTCCATGCGGTAGTTGTAAATCTTCTTGGACTGCATACCGGCCCCGATTTCTAGTAAGTAAGTGTCGCAGGAGTAGCCGTGTACTACATGGGCTACATTGACCATGTACCCGAATGTTTTCAGCCGTTGGACTATTCTTTCTTGTGTTGATAAAGCGCTCATGTCTTCTGTGTTATATGATACAAATTTGGTTTGCTCTTTGAATGCGGTGATCGCCGCCTTTGGGATTTTGGATATACTTGAGGTTCTGAGGTCTTTTCGGCGGCGGCCCATGATTCTCTTCTGTTTAGCGTTCAGTTGTGGGAAACCTTCTAAGCCTTCGACTCTTGTTTTGACCCAAAAGTCTACCATTTCGCCTTTGTCTTGGAAGTAATCGTTCTTATTCATCAGGTAAACATAGTCCGGGTCCTGTACGGCCCTAAGTACCCGCCATACTCCGTCGAACAGCATGGCTTCGTACATCTGTGAAGAGTCTCCAATATCAATACTAATACGCTTTATCTGACTTGAGCCGTCCATGTTCTTGCTGTATTTGTTCTCGTAATAGTTGAAGCGCTTGACCCCTTCCTTAATCTTAGGGTACTTCTTTACCAGCCCTGCGTACTCTTCCCTTTCAAAGACTGACTTGAGTCCGACTGCATACCCGATTGATTGGTTCGCGCAATCCATGTTTACATCTTCTTCTTTGGTGTAGTTCTTCTTGGCCTTGTGATCTGAGACACACAAATACCCTTCTTTGTCGATGTAACCGATGTCCATTTTGAACTTGAAAGGCAAAGGAAGGTCGATGCCGTCCAGCGTTACGAACTCAGTGAATGACTTCTCCACGAATAGAATCTCCTGAATGTCACTCAAATAGGTATCTACCTCGGCCAAAAAGCTCTTAATAAGGAAGTTCACTCGCTTGATTGCTTCGGCTTTCAGTTCCTCGATGGTCTTTTTTACCTGTGGTCTCCAGTTTGTGGCCGGGATTGATTCGATGTACTCGTAGCAAATCATAACGAGCGCATCGAAGGTGGTCTGTATTCCCTCTTCTTTATAGCTGATGAAGTATTCCTCAAGTGCTTTATGGTAGGCGCTCCCGATAATCTGAGATAATCCGGAAGTCTGGTCGTAGATTTTAAATATGTATTTCTTTTCAAAGGCTTTCTCGTTGCTGATGAACTCATTTATGGCACTGATTGAGAAGTGTTCAATCAGGTAATTGTCCAAAAGGTCTTTTTTGTCGGCCTCTGATAGTGCGGAGTATTGGTTCATGGTTATTTTACTTTTAATAGAAATTCTTCAAGCTCTTTAATAAATTCAGCTGATCTACTATTTTCGATAGTAAAATCAACTCTTACAAAAACTGTTTCCTTTTCACTATTGTTTAAAGTGGTTATTTCAAATTCACTCATAATTATTTTTTCTTGTTATGAAATTTCTTTCTTATATGCGCCTTCTTCTCCTGTCCTGCCTCAATAAGTTTAGGCTCGTCGAGTCCGTTTTGGACTACCTCGTCTTTGATTTCGAACTCTGCTTCCGTGTAAAGCGAACTGATGTTGGTGAACTTCTTCATCGCGTGGACCTCGGCCACCTTCTTAATCATTTCTTCCGGGTGGGTACTCCATGTGTTGTAGCCTTTGTTGTATCGGCCCATGTCGGCCCACTCCACGATTTCAGAAACTTCCCCCGCCCTTTTGGACCTTAAAATAGCGTAAGCGCCTAGAATGGTCTTTTTGTGGCGCTCGTTGTCGGTCGGTGAGAAGGAATGAGAAACTATCGTCTGACCCATTTCTGTTGAAATAGAAAAGGTGTCTCCTTCTCGTACCTCCATTGAGTTGATGGAAATAAAACCCTCGTCTCGTAAGCATAGGCGGCGAAAACCGTCACGGCCTGCAAACATGATAAGGTTGTTCTTATTGTCCTTATAGCACCAGATTTCTTTCACAAGAGGATTCAGATTGACTCCTTTGGCTACTGAAAGGAAATAAGCAAGTTCAAGATCAGTTGTCCCCTTTGCGACAGTCTGACGAATTAGCTCAATCTTTGCTGGTGTGTAGCCCTGTGGCCCTAGAAATTGTGATAATTTGTAGGACTTTTCGGGGGCTACGGCCGGTACATTACTTTTGGCCATGGCTTTCTTTGTTAAATATTATAGCTCTCTCTGCGATGTTATTCTGCTTTCGTACACACTACTTCCAAATCTTTTTGTGGCTTCACTGACTGCTTCTGCATCGTTGTCAGCTTGAACAATGAACTCCTGAGGATATGCAGTTAGTTCGACGATATATGAATATTTTGGCATAAATTTTCTGTTAAGTATTAAGATTCCGAACCGTCACACTCATCATCTGAACAGACCCAGATGGTCGCAAACTTGTCCTCTTCCCTGTCGTTGACAGCGGAATTAATGAGAACTTCGTCTCGATACATCTCGGCACCGCATTTTCCACAAGTCTTTGTGAACATAATGAGTGGAATTAAAAGGAAGTTTTAAGTAGGTAACTTCTTGACCTGACTCTAGTATAATCGAATATCCGAGGAAAAGCAAGAAGAAAATAATACTCTAAGTGAAAATAAAGACAAAGAATGTCATTAGCTACACTCAAAGTGTCACTTTTCGGTGACAGGAGCTTTTGTCCCCGTTGGGTTTAAGCTTGATTTCTTCTGAAAATTGTATACAATGAAAGTAACTAGTGAAACTGGTTCAGAAGAATTTCTTGGAAGGAGTTCTTTTTGTTTATGTTAATGAGCACAGAATATATTCCTTACAACAGTCTTTTCGTTGACTATCGCTTTCGGACGATCCCCGGTCTTGCGACCTCGGCTTATTCACCCTATAACCTATCCGCTGGCGGGTGAGCCGTGTTCCTGTTAATCAGGTACCGAGGTGGGAAAAGACCACCCCGAAATCTAATTACTAGACTAATTCTCCAAGCTCGACCTCACGGCCAATCAGTGAAGAGACTGCTTTAGCAATCTTTTTAAGTGTGGTCACTGTCGGTAAAGAACCGTAACCATGGCGGAAATCCTGAATGGTTTGGTAGCCGATGGTTTCACCGGTACCCATTGTCGCATTACGAATATCAATAGTTCGGAGATTGTTTACCTCCATGAAGTTGTAAAACTTCGTCTTCGTGTTTACTGGCATAAAAATAAAGATTAGTGCGCTATTGGCAAGTGCTTCACATTATAATCGAGAAACCGACGAAAGTCAAACCCTTTTGAATAATAACCAGCCTGTCTCCCACATATAAGGCGCTCCTGTCCCGACGGTCTTTTTCTGCATACCTCCTATCCATGGGTCAACTGAAAGCCAGCCAAGGCCCCAAATTGACCACCTACGACCCAAGGGAAGAACCCAATGCCTGTCGAATCTGGTATTGGTACGGGTTTTGACCTCAAGAATAGGAACATAGGAATCATCAGTACACTTCTCTTTCATCTTTTGGAAGTCATCTACACCCCAGCTTCTATATCGGTCAATATATTCTAGTCCTAACTTTCTGAGGGTTTCTTTGTTCTTATCATTCCAAAGAATCATACCGCCGCCATATTTACTGTCGTCCCTAGTGAACTCAAGCTGGTCAATAAGTTCTGCCGGTGTTATCCCGATAGCATTTGCTATGCAAGTGGAAAGACAACCCGATGAACCGCAAGTAATTACACTTGGTCCGAGGCGCTTTCTGGCCCATCGCATATCTCTCTGACTGTAAGTTCTGTGAGGTATCATAAAATTATTGGTTATATATCTCTTCTGCGGTTATTTCACCGTCTTTAAATGCTTTAATAAGCCGTTGTGCTTCCTTCTCGTCGATGTCGCCTGAGTTCAGCTTGTCGCCCAGGTAGTTTTCTACTGGTGTGTAGCTGGCCCATTCCTCAGTGGTGACTACTTTCAGATTGCCCTCTGAGTTACTGCCGCCCAATTCGAGCGGGACCGTGTGGTCCAGTTTGATAGCGTCCAGTACCATACCATCGGCTAGTTTCTTTTTGACCTCGGTGGACTTCTCGAAGCTCATGCGCTCCATGATAACGGAGTCTCCGCGTACATCTTTGAGCTTTTCGCCTGTGAATAGGGTCACGAAGGCCGAATCAGCGTCAACACTGAAAGCCTTAGCGTACTGCAATACGGCGCTTATCAGTCCTTTTTCGGTAGTGGCCTCAGTTGCTTTTTTTTTAGCGTCCGCGCTGGCCGGTGCATTTCCTGTGTAGGATTTTAGAATCTTGATCTGAGTCTTGTTGAAAGTGTCCTGTCCTCTTGACTTCATAAAATCCTTGTCTTGCAGGGCCTCATAGAACCTTCCGAGCTTTTCACCAGTGAGACCTTTCTCTTTGATGTATTTGGCCTTTTCGTCCACCAGTTGCAAGTCCTCCTGCCATCGGTCGTACTCTTTCATCTTACTGATGGCTTCTTTCTTATCCAATCGTCCAGCGCTGAGTTCATCTTTCACGACGGCCAAAAGCTTTGGTCGCTCTTCGGGGGCCAGTATCTCTTCTTTGGAGCGGTCCAGATAGTCATACATCTGACTGCGGTTGAACTTTTCTAGGTTTACCTCTCCCATAACCCTACGCTTGAAAGGAGTTTCGTTTATCGGAGTCTCTTCTCCTGTGAACATATTCCCAAGGTAGTTTTGAGTTCGTGAAAGGAAAGTGCCAATACCACCTGTGTATTGCGCCCAAATATACTCAAGGTCCTCTGGTGACATTTCAATCATGCCAGGCTTGGCGCCTTCTCCACCTGTGGCCTTGCTCATCATAACGGCGGCCGATTTGAATAAATCATTGGTGCTTTCAAAGTAATTCAGGGATTCTTTTATGTTGGTGTAGTTGTCTGGTGCGATGTTGTACCCTGCCCACGATGTATTGGTGGCTATATCGAAGCCTGGGCGCAACATGGTCGGTGTAAGTGCCTGACCAACAGAAGACCCCCCAATAGGATTGTAAGCGTTAATTAGGGCTACTGCTGTGCGTCCTATTCCGTATTTACCTGATGTGTCTCCTTTAGCCATTGAGTAACTGTAATCAGCGGCGACTTTGAACACATTGAATCCCCATGGCAGGGGAATTTTAACGTAGTCTCCGTCGCCGTACATGAATATCCAGTTGCCTTCCTTCTCATGTTCGGGGATACGCGCGTAGTCCTCTTCGTCGTACCAGTCATTCCACGCACTCAGCGCAAGCGACAAAGTAACAATGGTAGTAATAATCGGTATTGCCGTCTTTGGGTTCTTTAATGCCTTGAAAGTTCTGAAAGACCCCTGAATGGAAGCATTTGAGAAAGCATACAGCGCATTGATTGTGGGCCCTAATTGTCCTTTCTTGTTGAAGTTGACTGTAATATTTTTTGCCATCTGTGCCGCGCGAGCCTTACTCTTGCCCATTTCAAGTGCCGCCTGATAGGTGGCAAGCCTTGTGCCGTTCTCAATGATGTCATTCATCACGGATATAGCGTCGGCTACTTTCTTACCCATCTTCATAGGCATACCGATTGCGCCGTCTGACCATACCTTCTCTGCTGTCCTTAGTAGAGCGTCGATGTCCTCCTTGTTCCTGATGTTAAAGAATCCGGTTGTACCGCCTTGAGCTTTCAGCTCCTTGTACAGTAGTGACATTTCCGTATCTTTCCCTCGGTAAAAGTCCATTATTCCCTTCTGAGCGCTAAATACTCTTGTTGAGGTCTTCACGGCTTTATTAAGACCCATGTCATTTACATTGTTCAGGGTCGATTGCTGTATGTCTCTTAAAAAGTTGCTGATAATGAACTCAGGATTCAGCGAGGTATTTATCATTGATATGTACCTTGTGAACGGTGCGAGAATTTTGATAAGCAGATTTGAGTTGTCTACATTAAGGTTCTTGAGCGCCGCCGCAAGGTTCGGGTCGTTGATCTTAATGTATTTCGATTTCCCTTCCAGTTTAACACTGAGGATATTATCAGCCTTTGGTGCTTGCCTTACCCAATAATCCCCTCCGTCTTTGTCCATGAGGTGTACGGGGATTGCCGGCATGATTTCGAAAACTCCCAATTCCGGGTACTTCATTGTGAAACTGTACACGCTCTGACCCACTTTGTTCTTCTCGGCTCTCATTATAGCTCGCTCCCAATTTGAGACCACATTGGCGAAAATATCGTCAATCTGACGACGACTACCGACGGCCCTTTGAACTTCATTACCTCGAATATCAAACCCTTTCCCGATTCCCAAGGTATTTACAAAGTCCGTTTCGTCGTCCATTATCCTGTTTAAAGGAACATATTCTTTGTATGTATTACTCAAAACCTCGAAGGTTTCATCGGTTATTAACTCGTTTTGCTGTAAAAATTGAGGAAGCGAACTTGCCAGTTCTTGTATTAAGCTGGCTCCTAGTTTTATATCTTGGAACCTTGGGTGTGCTTCTATTAGCTGAATCCTCTCTTTGGCTTCTTTCGTCTTTATTCCCGCCGCTCCATCATAGTGAGCTTTATTCCTTTCTGGCGCATGTTTCAGATGTAAGTAGTCTTGTATTAAACCTTTCAATAGGGCTTGATTCTCCCCTTTAGTCAGTAGGTCAATCTTCTTGCGAATCGGGTCTTCCTTCTCTTTTTGGAATGTCTCGATGGCATCGGTAACTCTTCCGCTGTACAGTTCCTCGGCAAGATAGATGTCCTCTTCCTCTGTAACCGCCCCAGCTTTCTTTTGTAACCTCTCGGCCGGTAACATGCGGTCCTGAATAACGACACGAACACGGTCTAGCTTACCAAGGTCTACCTTCTGAGGTTTGGGTCTTTCGGGTTTTTCCTTTCTTTCCTTTGGCGCCGGTGGCTCTGGTGGTTTGCTTGGTGGCTCAATTATCTCGTCCGAATGAGGAACTACCTCAACATCTTTTGAATCAACGATCTGGTCCATTCCGTTCTCATGTTCTACAAGAACATTCAAAACTTTGTCACGATACCCCTTCGTATCAAGTTGTGGTGTGGCAACAACCTCAACTGGTTTACCGTCTAATTCTACGTTCTCAGTTTTAAGCTTCTGGACTTCTTTTACTTTGGTTTTTATTCCATCTTCCTTGTATGGTTTCTTTTTACCGAGCTTTTCACTCAGCATATTGATAACTCCTTTATCGTTTGATATATGCGAAGTCTTCAAAGATAGCGCCATGTTCACAGCCCCCTCTACATCGCCACCATGTGCAATATTCTTATCATAATCACTAAGCGCGTCGGCGCCTCGCTCAACAATATCATTGTATGTTTCAATATCCTTTTTAAGCTCTTCTTTATATCGCGCAAGTTCAGAAGCATATTTTGATTTTGCTGGTAAGAATGTTGAATGGTCTCCAAACGGAAGAATATCATCAGCTTTTGGTGGCTCATGAGTTTTGTAGTACCATGGGTGGCCGGGACCGTAATCATCACTGGTACTGGCTTCTACATCTTCTAAGACTCTTTCACTGACTGCTTTATCTGCTCCATCACTGAGTTCTGTTCCTCTTCCGACATCTGGCTCAGTGCGGCCGCGGCTTGGCTGAACTGTCTTAGTTCCTGTTGGTGTGGACTTTTTTCTTGCATTGAGTGGTTGTTTAAGATGTTCTGGTAGGTATTTAGTGACCTCTTCCATTTGTACATCGTCCATTATACCACTTTCCAGCTTGTTCATAAAGTCCTGAACTTCTGGCCGTACTGGCCATTTGTTCCCTTTTTCGATAGCCTCCTTGTAAAGATTAAGGAAGTTTTTGACAAAGCTTGGCCAATCCTTTGCTGACATGTTCGCGTCAATCCAGTCCTCAAGCGTTGTTCCCTTACGCGTGAAAGCGAATCGGTTCTTTTTTAAAATGTTCGAAATAAGATTTGATACTTCTTTGCCTGACAGCTTCCCTTCCACGGCGGCCTTTTCGATTTCCTCTAAGTCATTCTCGACGGCTTTGAGTTCGTTTTCAATATCTTTGACCATGGCCTTTTCAAGCCCTGTCTTGTATTCCTCGACCTGTTTTATTACATTCTCAGGTGCTTTGATTGCCTGTAACAAGTCCAGTGTTTCGCTGGCTTCCTCGACCGGCATTTTGTTTTTCTTGATTCGGTCGATGATTTCGGAGTAGCTTTCTTCCTCTCTCATCTTTTCTACTTCCTGCTCGATGGCCTTTTCTTCCTCAACTTTCTGAATATCCTCTTTGACTTCCTGCGCTATCTCCTTATCGGCCTTTACTTTGTCGAGTCTCTTTTGCATTTCCTGTGGTGTGATCTCCTTACTCTCCGTTTCGGTTACTGTTTTTTTCTCTTTCTTCTGCATAAAGGTCTTGTTCTCTTCGATAATCTGGTTCTCGAAAACAGTGTAGTCATTCTGTGCCGGTTCAATCTGTCTGTATTCCTGTAACCCCTTGGCCTTCTCCGCAAATTCAGCGTCGATAACTTTGGCTTCTTCGGACTTTACCTTTTCCACAATCGTCAATTCTTCCGCGCGGGCCGCCAATTCGTCCAGGTCGATTTCTCTCTTCTGAAAGTCTTTGAGTTTCTGCTCGGCTTTCTTCAACTTCTTTTTGTAATAATCGTGCATATTATGACCCTCCCGATAATCCTTCATATTCCCTTTAGTGTATTCAATCTCTTCCACAAGATTCTTCTCTTTGTTTATGGTGTCGTTAATCATGGCTTTTTCAGCCGTGGCAGCCGCCAATTCAAGGTCAATGTTCTGTTTCTTTTGGGCCTTCTGTACCTCAAGTCTTGCCCTTGGATCTCTGATGAGGTCAGCTTTGGCCGCCTCCCAATCAATATCGCTTACGTCCATTACTTGGTCCAGTGCGCTAGCGTTTGCAAGCCTACGGGCCTTAGTTTCCATTTTCTGGAAAAGGAAAGGATCGATGGTGTCATTTGCGGATAAGAAGTGGACGCGCACATTCGGGTATTCATTCCCCTGTCGGTGGATTCTTCCCTCTACCTGAGTAATATCAGTAGGTCTCCATGGGTAAGAAGTGATGAAAAGATCCGTAGCTTTTTCTTGTAGGTCGATTCCTTCCTTTACAGCGTCGGACCCGATAATCACCTTAATAGAGCCGTCATTGAATCCAGTCTTAATTTTCTCTCTCTGTGCGTCTGTTGTGGCCCCTGAGACGATTCCAACCTCAGAAGGCTTATAGCCTAGCTCGGTAATCAGGTAATCCTTCACAAGTGGCATTGTGTCCACGGCCAAAGGGTAGTAGATTAGCTGGCCGGTCTTTCTTTTGTTCCCCTTAATCATGTTCATCATGGCCATCAGTTTCGGTGAAGTCTCGATAAACTGCTTGGCATTCATGGCCGGTCCTTTGTAGTAGCGACTCAGTGAAGGACTGAGGGTAATCTTTTTGGCTTCGTCGATGTATACCAGTGTTCCCCCCTGGTCTTTGAATTTCGGTTCAAGGAGTTCTTGGGCCTCGTCGATGAGTTGTAATTGCTCGGCTGTGGGATTCAGGCGGTGGTCTCTGATGTGTTTAGTGGGTCTTTCGACTCCGTAGTCCTCTCCGTCCTTAAAATCAATGTAGCGTCCGATAAAGTCTTTCAGGAGTTCCCCGTTCTGCCAGTCCTCGATAACTTCTCCCATTTCAAACTTCCCGCCCGCCTTCACGACAAAGGTGTGCTTGGACTTTACGAAGGTGTCCATGAAGGTATTGATGTTATCAATGCCCATGGCTTTCATTTCGTCCATGGCCATTAAGGAAAGCATGTTGTAATACTCCAATGGATTGTTAGAAAACGGTGTAGCGGTGAGCATTTTTACACCTCGGCCGCCGTTCAATTTCTGAATATACTGTGACATGAACCACAATTTTACCCCCCTCGATGAGCTTGGCCCCTGTAACCCGCCCCATCTTCCCCTGAATTTCTTCTCTCCTTCCTGAGACTTAGCCCTTGAAAAGATGTTTTTGAAGTTGTGGGCCTCGTCCACGATTATATTATCAAAGCCTAAATCCTCTATTTTTATACCAGCCCTAGCTCTTCCTTTACCAATCATTTCTGCTCGTTTGGCGGTATCAAGTTCTTTTGCTCTTTCGGTTTTGTATTGGACGGCTGATTCATCATAAGCATTCATCAAATTTAAACTTAATCTATCTACCGTTTCCTCTTTAAAGCCCATCTTCATAATGGCCTCATGGGTCATTACGGTAATATCACCGTCCTTAATAGCGTCCGAAATATCCTCGGACCGTTCCACATTGTATTTAGTGCCTAAGTTTCCGAACCCTACTACCTTTTGTCCGGGGAATAGTTGGATAATCTCATCAATCCATTTCTGATAGACCTGTCTCGGTACGATAAATAAAGGTCTCTTGTATCGGCCCTGCTGAACATCTTGCACGGTCGATATAATAGCCATCATGGTTTTGCCTAGTCCTACTCCGTTTGCGTTGATACCTAGCCCCTTGTTTGAAAGAAACCCGATTGAATCCAGTTTGTAGTCTGGCATTCTAAGCCCCCTACCTCCGAAGGTAGCATCAAGCCCATCAACAACAAGAGGTACTTTTTTGTAGTCTTGACGAACATATCCGTTGATTCTCCTGTTCATCTGGTCCTCTATGTCCGCTTTGATCTTCGGGTCGATGTTCTCTAAGAATGTTTTGTAGAACTTCTCGGCGGCAACCTTTCGTCTTTGCTTAATGCTGAAAGCAAGCTTCTTGTCTCCGTAAGTCCTTACTGCGTCGTCATTCAGATAACCTAAAACCTCTCCTTTACTGGACGGCTTGAAGGCTTCCGTTGGAAGATCGCGCACATAATCCTTGAACATATTATCTAAAGTCTCTTCGCCTACCTTAAAATCCCTTGAAAATTGTCCGATAGGGTTAATATCAAGCTGTTCGACTGTCTTTTTCTTTGGTAATACAGCATTGAGCTTCTTCTCTTGTTTGGCCTTCTCTGCTTCGCTAAGGTTCTCTTTTTTAAGAGCGTCCAGCTTCTCGTAAATGTTTCCGGATTGATATTCGAAATCGTCGTAGAATTTGCCCTTGTACTTATTCAGGTCACTTACATCTACTTTGGATTCATCAATACTGCCGTCTGGTTTCTTGGCCGCCCAAATAGCCAGTTCCTCTTCTGTGTAAGGAACGGCACTTTTGTAATACTGACTCGCGGGGCCTTTCGGCTGAACAATGTCTAGCTTTGCTTTTTGTTTGGCAACCTGTTTGCCCTCCGTTGCAATCTCCTTTTTAGGGGTTATCGCTGTTTCTTTAGCTATAATTTTGTCTGCCTGTTTGTCCTCCTTTTTCTCTGTAACCTCTGCTTCCTTCTTAAAAAATTCTGTTACTTTGTTTACTTCTACTAATCCCTTTGCAGAATCCAACTTACGAAATTTAAAGTCAATAACCTCACTTTGCGCTTGGCTTAATGTGTCCCTCCATTGCAATATGTCCTTGTATACTTCTGAATTGTATCGGTAAATTTTGTTGCCATCATGTGAAGTGCTAGTAAGCAATTTAAAATCTCCAACATATTCACCGTTCACATATCCACCTTCATCATCTACCTCTGCTTCCTTCCACGACTTACCCTCCATTATACTGTCCTTTCCAGTAAGAGCGTACTGTTTTCCGAACTCAGGCGCCTTACCTTCTTTTACAAGTTGATCTCTTGCGACAACATCTAAATCCTCTTGTAATCCCTTTGTTAATTTTCCTTTTTTTAATTTCTTTTTTACTTTCTCTACATCAAAAACATCTGGCACATCTTTTAAATCCTTTTTCTTCGCAACATAGGTTTCTTCCTTGTTCCATCTGTTTGTGCGGGTCTTTACTTCACCTTTGATTTTGTCCGGGTTTTCGGTAAAAAAATTATCATCTGACATTCCCCTCAACCTAGTTATTAAATTATTTTCATTTGTAGTAGGTTTTTTTTTGAACACCAGAATATCAGTACCTATTGAAGTATTACCAAAACTCTTTTCTGGTAAGCGTTGAGCTTCTATGAATATACCCTGTTCAGCTATAAGTTTTTTAGACTTGCTTGGTTGTGTTTTTAAGAATGAACTCGGTACAATCATAACTAGAGTGCCGCCTTCCTTGAGTGAATCCAGTCCTTTCTTGATGAAGTAGTCCTCATACTTCTGAATCTTCGGCTCATCTAGGTGCTTGTAGTAACCACGGTGCTCCCCGTATGGTGGGTTTCCGATAACAAGGTCGTAGTGGTCAGTTAGTGCTTTCTTTTTGTTTCCTTCTTTGTCCACGAACATTTCCTCAAAAGGCATGTTGTATACCTTCGCGCCTTTGTCTTTGGTCAAAACTGTTGCGATTTTCGCGGAAGTCTCGTCGATCTCGGCGGCGGTGTACTGTGCTGTTGGTCCTTGTTCAATAAATCGGCCGGTACCAACGGACGGCTCAAGGACCTTTCCACCTTCTTTAAAGCCGTACTCTTTCGCAATAGACCACATTTCGTCCACTACTTCCTTTGGAGTGTAGTATTCATCGAGTAGGCCCCTTCCTGTCTCTCCTGTCTTTTCCTGTCCTCCTGCGCCCTCGTATTGCCGTAAAATAGCCTTCTCTTCTTCGGTAATCTGTTTAAGAGGCTTTTTGACTATCTCTCTGGCCTGTGTGTTTATATCCGACTGTAATCGCTTTCCAGTTGGTATAACGCTCCCTCTAGGGTCTCCCCCAACTTTACTAGGCTGTTGACTGACTTCTCCAGGCTCTCTGGTGAGTTCTGGTTGATTCGCCACAACTTCGGGTACTTCTGCTTGTCTATCTGCATTTGTTGGTGGATTAGCTGGCTCTATTGTACGCTTTTTTTCGTCTGGTGTCAATTCCTCTCCGAATAGATTAGGTATAGGCATTTGCGCTTTACCGCTTGTGTCTGCCTTTATGCTATCTAATGTCTGAACTACGAGCGGAGAACGGGAAAAGGCCGTACCAATATCTGCAATATTACCTCCCAAAAATCCACCGACAAAGCTTTCAAGTACATTGTCCCATGCTTTCCTGTCCTCGAAGTAATCCTGCATTACCACATTTGAAACGATCTCCTGCAATCCCTCAGTAGTTCCTTCCTCAACACCCTGAACGACCATACTTTTAATGGTCTTTCTTAGTAATCTAGATGTAATTTGCTTTCCTCCTGGCTGTTTTCCTAAGAGCCTGAATATAGGTAGTTGCTCAAGAATACCATTAACCATTCCGATTTTGTTTGCCGAATCTACTGACTTGTCGTGTTCAACACCAGCGTCCATGAGTTCCTGATATGAAAGCCCACCCTCAAGCGATGAGGTAAATTCATACATGGCGGCGCCCTGTCCTATTGGACCTGTCGGAGCGGCCGCGATACCTACCGCCAAAGCTCCAGCGATACTTGGGATTATTCCACCGGCCATTCTTACATAAAATGTAGGGTCTCCCCATTTCCCCATGTCTTCTGGCGGTTGCCATTCAGGATTCTTAACGATCATCTTCTTGAAATAAACGGCCGTCTCTGCTCCGAACTTTTCAAGCGATGGCTTATTTAAAGCCTGTCCTGTTGTCTCCATCTTAGAACCGATACCACTTGCAAGATTGACTGTGTTTTGTAGTACGGAATCAATGAACTGAAAAAAGTCATTCCCCTCTTTGTAGTTTGCGTCCAGTTCCTTGGCCGATTTTACGATGTCCTGCTTTCGGCTTTCCCATTGTTTATTGTAAATAGCATTGGTCTGGTCCTCATACATTCCCCGTTCTCCCTTTGATTGTATGATTGCCTTCTGGTCCTCAAGACTCAATTTCAAAAACTTATCATCTGGCTTTTTCATATCAAGTCCTTCTGGCGGTTTCCAATTAAAATCAAGAGCTTTTTTAGGGTTCTCAATTATAGTTTTACCGCTTCCGTACATTGAAAATGCTGGTGTCTTTAGTGACTTGAGACTAGCCGTTTTTTCTTTAACATTCGGCAAAGGAGTCTGACGGCTGTCAGCTCCGAACATCGTAGCAAAAGAATTTTTTTGTGCTGTGGGAAGAGTAGGCAAAGTGACTTCATTTCTGATCTTCTCCAAAATCTTCTGTGAGCTTACAGGATTCTTAGCCTGATTTCTGATAGTCTCAAGAGCGCTCTTTGCGCCTTTAATACCTTTCAGGTATGTTTGTGGGTCAAATAGTGATGGCATAATATAGCGTTAAAAGTCTGCAAATTCTTCTTCGTAGCTGGTTTTTGGTGTGGCTTCTGCTGGTGTTCCTGTTGCTGGCGCTGGTGAATCAAATTCACTTGGCGCGGGCGCTGGCTTCATAGCGTCAGTCACCTTATTGGTCTCCCCGATACTGAAGTGTCCTTTATCCCAGCTTAGGTCATTCACCATTCCAACCGCTCTCAGGTAAGATTCTGCTTCCTGCCAGTTGTTCACATCGATTGCTTGCCCTGCTTCGTGGAAGGACTGCCCTTCGCTTGCGTTGGTAGCTTCGGGTGTGTTGGCATTTATACCCGATTGGTCTGAGTTACTGCGGAAAGAAGAACGAATATCGAGCCCCTTTAGTCCTGCCGCTTTCATAGCATCGTCGGCGCTCTTGAGTTTCTTTATGACTGAGGCTTTAGCCTTTACCTGTACACCGTTAATGGTATCAGAACCGACTGGCTCATTCAATGTTCTTGCTGAGGTAAAGATGTTCTTATCAAGCATATTTCCCTCTGGCCCCTGTAAGGTTAAATTTTTATTCCCCGTAGTTGTCCCTGCTCCCAAAACCTGACTTGTGGCGGCAACTAGGCCGGTCTTCTTATCAACTCCGATAATCGTCAAATTGCCTTGGTCGTCCTTCTCGAATCTGATTTGCATGTCTTTTCCTAAATTGTTGGCCTTGAAGTTCTTTATGGCCTGTTCGGTGAAGCCTGCAGGAAGGTCCGCTCTCTTCTCGATCTCGGCTATCTTGGCTTTCACGTCCGAAGACAAGGTATCGAAATTTTCAAGTGCATAGTTCTCAGCAAGCATGGTAAGGTCTCCCCTTGCGTCTCCTATGGCCTGTCTGGCCTGTTCGCTGTCTCTGATTTTCTTCTGCTCGAACTCTGCTCTAAGATTGTCCGCGCGGTCTAGAATATCTCTAGAAAGCTCAAACTTGGCATTGATAACATTCTGGTGTAATTCAGAAATAGTATTGTTGTACTGGTCCCTAGCGGCGTTTATGGCCTTTACCTTGTCTGCGTCTGACATCATTTCGTCTCTGGTAATTTGCTCGATGTAGCCCTGTAAATTCTCATAGTTCTGTAAGATGGTCTCCTGTTTCCATTGTTCTATCTTTAATTTGTCGTTTTTGTAGTCATTGTTCAGGTTCACGACCTTGGCCGTGTGTTCTTGGTCCTGAAAGGAGTATTCAGTTTTAAGTACCCCCATGGCCTGCTCTCCCTCTTCTACGGAGTCAATCAGCATTTTGTTACCAGCCATCGACCCGAACCCCCCAATAAGGGCCAGCATGTTTTCCTCATTGATTTTCTTTCTCTCTAATTGCTTCTCCCTTTCTGATAAAACCTGTCTCTGTGAAGCGTCTAATCTTTCCTTTGCAATCCTCAGTGCCTCAGCATTAGCGTCGTAGGCGGCCTGAATCTCTTGGTTCTGTACCTCGGCGCTCGCCGTTACCAAGGCATTCTTTTGGGCCGTTATCTCTTCCTGCATTTTCTGAAGCTCTGCAAGCGAGTCAATATTCCTTTGGTGAAGGTCCTCAAGTGAGGTTATCTTCTCGTCTTTCAGATCGTTGGCTATGTCGAATAATTCGTCATTTCCTGCGATGTATTCCTCAGTTCCGGGTGTTAGCTCGTCCGTTGCTTGCGCTATCGAAGATGAAGTATCTACTGAGCCGACCGCTCCGCTGGCACCAGTCACGGAAGAAGGAGTAGGCATCGCTGGCGGTGTGACATCTGGCGCTTGCGGTGGTAAAGGTGTTCCACTTGGGTCTTGTGGTACTCCATTTATTACACCTGTACCGGCATTTGCACCAAGGTTTGACGGAGTAGAGCCTTGTATTGGTGTGGTAGTTTTTGGTTTCGGAGTTGCGGAAGCAAAAGCATTTCCAGCCTGATTGGTCTGACCCCCCTGTACTCCTACTGACCCGGGTGTAATTCCTTTCGGCTTGTTCAGTAAATCAGTACCAGTGGTATTTTTCTTTTGTTTATCTACTGAGCTTTGTAGGTTTGCTAGATTTGCCATTATTTCTTGATTATGTAGTTTAGAACTATATAAGGCTGTAAGTTGTTGTGAGCCGTATCAGAACCAGCAACAGAGGTTCTCTTTTCTCCCGCAGTCACCCCACCTCCTGCAACATTACCCGCACCACCACCACCAACACCATTTGTTGTAACCCCATTAACTGATTGATGGTCATGTGATGGCATTTCAGCATCAGTAAGCACATGAGTTTCTTCACCACCGGTATCACCAAGCGGAGTAAATGTTCCACCAGCCTTTAATCCAACAGGCACACGCTCTCTCAAATCTGGTAAGTCAAAATCATCTGCTCCAGTACCACCATAAGTAGTTCCGATAACAGCATAAAGATTGGCAAGTGTGGGGTCTGCTACTGAGTCTTTTCCTGTTGTTCCATCGCAAAGTAACCAACCAGTAGGTGCAGAACTACCAGCATAAATTGAAATCATACCAGAGAGTCCAGCATTCACAAGAAACTCCTGTGCAATATTTCCATCTGAACCCATTTTTACTAACTTCCCTGAGTCAGCCGTAGGGTCCAAAACCCCTGCGGTGGCTGTTCCTCGTCCTGTTTCCGAGTCCATGTAAACCGTTCCGACTCCTGATATGTCCGTGCCTACCGTACCTGTTGAAGTGTCTGTTACGGAGACTTCCGTGGCTACTGTGGTATCGACGGAAGTGATAATGAAGTGATCTGTGGACCATACGCAAGTTTCGGTAGAAGCGGTCAAAGCCCTGATATAGGTCTGAATCCTTGCGGCAACTCCGTCCATGTCAGTCACTATCCCGTCACCATGAGCGGCTGTAAAATCAATCCCATCTACATTGTAGGCAACTCCATCAATCGTGATTCTGAAAGAACCGTCTGATACTGAATCCCATATTGCTACATTACTTTCCGCTGAACCGCCACCCGTAAGATAGGCTGGTGTGTATACAGCATGAGAATCAATAATATTCGGTACACTAAGCGCCGCGATAAGGTCGTCGATGTATTTCTTGCGGGCCGCCTGATTGTCAGTTGTAGGACTTGACGCTGGTAAGACTGGAATTGAAGTGAAAGTTTTTATCCCTGCCACGGTCTGGTCGTCTGATAATCTGCATGTCTCGTCCCACCTCATTAGCTCTGTGGTCTGCGTGGCGGCCGCTGAGGCTTTCGGAGCGAGTGTGAATGTCTTTAGTCCTGCAATCGTCTCTTCTGCCGCGTTAGACACCTTATCATTCAATAAATAGTGAACATCGGTAATCTGAATCGAACTGTTCACTGCGTGGGTCTTTTTGTTCCCCGCGACCTCCGTGTCAGTCAGTGCGGTAAGTGAAAGTCCTCTGAGCATGCTACTTAAAACAAGTCCAGCCTTTGCTTGGTATTTCACCATCTCCTGATTGGACTCTCCGTTTTCGAGAATAACATAATCAATGTCGTTATTCGGAGCTACATCAACCGTAACACTTGTTGATGAAGTATCCATAGTTGACTGGATAGTATTATTGTAGAATGATTCTACTAAAATTTTTGAAGCCATGGCTTATTGGTTAAATCTTTGAGAAGTTCCTGGTAAAAGGCCCAGGGTTATTTGTTCGATTTCAACACGCTGTCCGTTTAACTCTGCGATCATCCCTACGGCAAACATGTTTGAGGTTTGTTTTGTTGAAATGTGATAGTTGAATGTGTACATCTTCGGCTTATCATCAGCCCGTACTCCTGAACCACCAATAGGACTAGAGCCGATTATGTTTCCTCCGATTGGAGCCGTAACAGATGATTCAGCTATTTCGGCCGCCGTCGGTGCAGGAATCACATAATCAGAATACGTTTCATAGTTCCCTTTGTATAGACGCACTGTGACCGCAACACCCTTTGACCGCCCACCCCTGACGAATAACCGCCTTGCTCGGTAGTTCATGTAAGGCTTTTCGAAGTCCGTAAAAGGAAAATCAACCTGAAAAGGAATCTCAAATTGCTCCCCGAATGAATACCCGAAGCGGTCCTGATACAGTTGCCCTGATGCTACGGTGGTCATAAACACTTTTCTATTCACTGTGGCCCAATTAGAAACCGATGGGAAGCGGTCTATTCCGAATCCCTTTGTAGTGAAGTTGTAAGTGATTACGATATTTGCCACGCTGGACCCCTTCTCGGCCAGTGCGATAGTCACGATGTTGTCGTAGTAGTGCATGCGCGCTACGGCGCTCTGGTCAGTAGCAAGGTTGTCTTTAATGCCTCTGATAACTTCAGATATATCATTAGCCCTTGAGCTTCCTGAATAATTCGCCACTTGTCCTAGAGTCCTTATCTGATTTTCAGGAGTCAAAAACCATACATCATTCTCAACAACAATTACACTGTCGTTGTTCACGGCCCCCGCTGTGACGGCAAAAGGCTTTGGTAGATAAAGTGTGACGCTGTTGTCGGGCGCTATCTCAGGTTTAATCGTGAACACTGAGTCTCTTTTGAAGATAAACATGGTGTCGTCGTGGAAGATCATAGCGGTATTTTTCCCGCCTTTCCCTACAAGCTCTGTCTGCGCTCCTACTGCAAAGTCCTCAACATAAGTAGGATTTGAGGCTGTGGCCGTGCGTGAGCCGTATACTGTGGCTTCGTTTCCCTGTACCCCTGTAATCCACATCTTCTCCCAGCCGAACTCCATCATTGAACCTTTCGGAATAGTGGCGACGGCCGCCTGAGTATCAGGGTCGGTGAATTTGAACCCTCCATCGGTCGGACTTACTGTGTAAAGCGTGTTGATGAACTGTTTGGCCGCTACTCTCTCGTCGGTGGTCTGATTGAGTCCTACGGCTGTTCTGGTGGCAGTCTCCGTGTCCACCTTGTACCATTGTTTATTATAAAGGCTCATCAGGTACTCAGTCGTGACTCCACCGGTCGTATGTTCGTATTTTGAAAGATTGCGGTATTCATTCGTGCCAGATAGTGCCGCTAAAAAAGGAGAATGTCCCGGACTTGATTTGATTTTACCTTGGTCAAAGAAACAGTTCTTACCACTATACGCATATTTTATGTTCGTGCGATTCGAGGCAAGATAGTTTGCCAGTCCTCTGAACTCCGTAAAGTTCACTTCTGCTATATTTGGGTGCCGTTCTCTCATTGAAAATTGTTAATCCCATACTGATTTCGATTTCTTTTTGTTCCTTTCACTTCCCTGTCTGCCGTAATTTGCGTAGAACTTTTTGCGGTTGTCGTAGAATAGCCCTCCCCCTTTGTCGTATTTCTGTGATGGTGGACGATAATAGAACTCGTACCCTGGTTGACGATCCTCCATCATCAGCTTGCCTACTGAGCCGTTCGCAATGAGCGGTACACGGAAGTTGTTCGGGATAAGGGTAAACTTATCTGTGCCTGTTGTGACGCGCGTCAGGGCTGGTGTGTAGAAGAATATGGCCCCGAAGGTATCTTTGTTCTGTCCGAGCAATAAAAACCCGTCATACACGCTGTATTTGAGGTTGTTTGACTTGTCGGAGTTCATCATGTCGGTAATGTCGATTGGGTCGTAAGGTATACCATTAACGATAAGGGCCTGCCTGTTCTCTTTGTCGATACCGCTAGGAAGAGCATAGAAGGGTCTTACAACCGCTTCGTCGAGGTGGGCTTGTCCCACCGCGGAAGCTACACAAGTCAACGTAGTAGCTAGGTCATTGGCCGTGTAGTCGATAAATTCATTGTCTACAAGGATTCGTCCTGTAGCCGGTAACTCAGAAGAGTCACTCAGAACGATACTGGTGTCTCCTGCGGTGAGGGCACCATCGAGCGTAACATCGGATATAAGCGAGAACTCATACTCAGCGCTTCGAACGTTCTTTTGATTATTGCCACCGTTAAACACCTCTTCGTATATCTCATTCATAACATCGTAGATAACCTCTGATGGGAAAGCTTCGGAACCGGAAGTATCTTCTCCGAGCTTACGAAGGATTTTGATTTCGAGTTCCCCTGCGGTTAGGTCTGTTTCTGCCATACTATTAACTTAAATACTTAATAAGAGTTTGACTTAGGGCTACTGTAATTAGTTTTTAGAAAATCTTTTATTGAACTCATATTTGTTCCATTAAATTGTTAATCCTTTCCTCTATTTTCATGGTCTTAGAACCTCGCACAAACTGAGCTTCTAAAACTATGATGTCTCGTCTTATTTTTTCCACTAGATCTACTTTCCTTGCCCTCTCATCGCTAGGGTTCATGCAATCAATCTGATCTTTTAATTCCTCCACATCTTCCCTCATCCTGTTGATTTCGATGAAGTTGGTCATTATTTAGCGAATTTACTTGCTATTGGTCCAGAGGCGATCAGGAATGCTAAGATAGAAATAAAACCAATTATCATATAACTTTTAACCTTGTCAAAATCCTGCTTTACCTCTATTGAAGCTTTGGAATCAAATTTTTTATTCAACTCATCTTTTGTATAGGGTGGTCTGGGTATGTCTTTTATCTCCCTGAGAATGTCTGCCATGTGGCCTTCATGTTTTTCATTGTGCAGTAGCATGGATTCCTTTTGACTTTCTGCCTCCTTCTTCATGTTTTTCATATTCGTATAAATCTCACTGAGCATTGCGGCCACGTTTATCATCGTCCACTGGTCGATCGGAGTATTCCTTGTTTTTTCTAAAAGGTTTTCAGGCATACTTTTTTATTATTCACCCTTCATCCATTCCTTTACTGCATTAGTCAGCACAGGAACGATGAAGGCTACAAAGGGAAGTAAAAATTGATTACATATCCAAGCAGATTGCTCAGTGCAAACACTCTTCAAATCAGCGGATCCAATAGACATCAGCACTCCAATAGTGAAAGCACCTGTGCCTGATATTAATGCCCCCTTTCCTATTTTGATGAGGGTAATTGTGTCAAAACTTCTTTTAATTTGGCTCATTTTGAAGAAATTAGATTATAAATTTTTTCTGTCATAGTATCGCCAACTAAAACACAACCCTCACTACATTTAATGTTTGCAATCTCCATAAGAAGAAATGCCTGGTCGATTATATCCGAATCAAACTTAGTGCCGTCAAACTCCTTTGTGTTCAGATCGTATTTATTAACAAAAATTTGCACAATCTCATCAATGGCCACTGCGTCATTTTTGACAATGAGTTGCCCTAAGCCAAGATCAGCTTCCCCCTCTAGCTTATTTTGTGTGAGCCTTATTTTAAAGTCGCTTAGGTCTTTTGAATATTCAACTCTTGAAGCACAATAATAATTGTCCTGATATTCCATTTTTACCTGTTTACCAGTACAGGCAAGGGTTTTTTTTCCAATATCAGTATTTACCCCAGCGGCCCCTGAAAGCCCCACAATTATTGCCAGTGTTGTAGCTAGTTTTTTTGGTTCCATAAAGTTTATTTAGCAATAACTGTTACGCTGGTTGGAATTGAAGCGGAGCCACCCTTGGCTTCATAAGATGCGTAAGTGATTGATGCGGTCACAAACCCAAATGCCAGAGCGGCAATAACGATTTTAAGTTTCATAATTAAGTTATGATTATTTGATTAATAAACAATGTTCGCAGAAAGAGTAGACCCTGTTCCTGAATCTGAGATGGCAGCGTCAGTCATGCAACCAACCACTCTTGTATTGTTAGAACCTGAAGCTATAGTTAGCGTCAAAGCTCCCGCTCCTGCATCAGCTCCAAATTGACAGTTTACAAAACCATTGTTATCAGCGCCACTTGAAACCGAAGCACCTCCAATAAAGTCGCAATTTGTAAACTTATTTCTATCGCTAGAAAGAGTCAAAGCCGTAGAAAATCGGCAATTAATAAACTGATTATTAGATGCGTCAATGTCCCCAAAGATTAAAGCGCCAGTCGAATATACATTGCTAATTCTACAATAATCACTATCAGAGGCGCTAAGGTTTAAACTTTGTGCTCCTAGATCAGCATTACTTAAATGTCCTGCTGTACCTTTCATATTAACGTATATACCTCTACCTTGGTCACTGCTAAGACCATTAATTTGACCATCATTTGTTATATTTACAGCAATGTCACTATCTACATCAAACATTATATTATTTGCTTGTGCGCCTGTTCTGATATGTAATACTTCATCATTCAAGGCGGCGGGCTTAAATGTTCCTGAAAAAACGGTATTTGAAATCTGACTACCAGCATCAAGAATAATGGCTTGCTCAACCAAAGTTCCGCCTCCTACAAACTCACAATTATCAATATAAGCAAGATCACTAGCGCTTGTCGCTAATACGCCCCCCTGATTAATATTCGGAATATAGAATTTACAATTACTCATTCTCATATTCCCATTATCAAACAGATAACATGAAGTTGCAGTAGAATTATTGTCAAATTCCAAACCGCTAAAATACATGTGTGAATTTACGCTGAAACAAGCGAATAACCTTTTTGCAGATGTATAAGTCCAGTCAATCTCTGCGCCGCTCCCAATACCGCTCCCAATAATACTTACATCAGCATCTACGCCACCATAAACAAATTGGAACGCTCCCATTGTAAGAACGTATCTATCTAAATCTAGGGTAAACTTACCATCTACTGCGATATCAGAATCCTCAGTTACATTTGACACTAAAACGCCATGATATGGAGATGAATTAGCGGCAAGAAATGCAGATACATCAGCATAATCACCACCTGTTCCAATTGTTTTAATACTTGTTCCCGTTAACCCTCCACCCCCAGCAGGCGCCTGCCAAGAGCAAGTCCCATCACCATCCTCTCTTAAAAATTTAGTTCCTCCAGCCTCACCAGTTGAAAGAACATTTGTTCCCTCAATGGTTCCATTAACAGTACCATCATCGTTGTATAAAACGTTTCCTTTACTCATAATTTTTAGGATTAGATTATATTGCTGTTCTTGCGATCTCTCTCCAAGCCTGACCCCCTGCCGTAGTAGATGAAAGCATAAGAGTCAGAGTGTCATTTGCTGTACAGCTAAAATTGGCAGAGCCAGCGAGCAAAATAGTTATATTTGCGCTACTTGTTGCTGTGCCATGATTAATCGTAACGCTCTCATTGCAAATTAAAGTAATTTTTGACCCCTCAGTCAAGCCTGTGCTATCAATAAGGTTTACTGCAGTTGTCCCTGTAAGCTCGAAAATATTCTGGAATAAATTACCACTACCATCTACGGATAAAGTTGAAGCACTAGGAATGTCTGGGCCTTGTGTTTGTAAAAAGCGAACAGGAATACTAACACCGCCTGCGCCTGTATTTATCACAAAATTAGTCTGGTCATGCGCCAAACTTCCCCATTCGGTCGTGCTTTGGTTGGCTGAGTGGTAGACGAAAGTCGGGTTTGTTTGGATAGGAAAAGCGAAGTCAAATGTTCCGTCGGCGTATTCCATGAGGTGCCATGCGTTCGATAGTGAACCCGTGACCAATTCCGATGCATCTGGCGTCTGAGCTGTACGGATAGGGTATATCCCTCCTTGATTGCTTACGTTTTTGATTGCGACATCGTTCGAGACATCCATGTTGGTGGATAGATTCACGCCACCTGCGTTAAACCATGTATTGCCATCAAAGTCTGATCTGCCGTCTACCTCCAATCTTCCCGTAACCAACAAATCATCTTCCGAAGCAAGTGAATGCGAAGTAGTGGCAGCGTCTCCTATTCTCACAGGTAAAATAGCAGTAGAGCCAAAAATTGAGTCAACATGTAAAAGATCGTTAGCTGTCAGATCGAAATTACCTGAAAGCGAAAGCCCTGACACATTCAAAGTACCTGCATAAATGTCGCCCATTGGCCTAGCAGAAGAACCCAAGTCTGGGGCTGATTCAGTGGGTAAATAGGCTGGGCCCGCTTCAATTTCGAAAAGCTTAACAGTAAAATCATCAACACTCTGAGCGAAAACATTCAGAGTGGATATGTTGAGAAGGGCAATTGCCCCAAAAATGCCAAGTAAAAAACGAATAAAAATCTTCATTATGATGAAAGGTTATCGGCTAAAGTAACACCAATATAAGCTGTTCCATGTGCGCTATTCACTGTTTCCTTCACAGAAATTTCGATCAACTCAACTGTGAATCCATCCTCATCGAAGGTACCTGAATAGGCCGCCCCTCCTGTACTAGTTTTAGAACCGGGGAAGATAAGTGGCACTGACTGATAAACCTTTGTTTCAGTGGTTGAATTTGACTTAACACACCGCTCACGCCAAGTAACACCCAAATCATTACTATATCGAATCCGAATACTCATATAATTATCTGTATCAGCAACATTTGGATTGTAGTCAAAATCCAGGTGGAGGCGGGAAAACTCTGCAGCACTGGTGACCCAAATATTATCGGCATAATCTGTTGTTAGTGTAGCTGGTGCAGACGGTGTACCAACCGCATTTAATTGATTGGTTTGGTTCATAATCGTTATGTGAAATAATAAATTATTTTAATTTGTCTTTAATGCTTTGGTAGATGGGCATTCCGAGTATCTGCTTTGCTTTCTCATGGCCCATGGTCTCGAACTGGTCTTGTGTGTGGACTCCGTTATCATTGAGTCTCTTTACGGCGTCTTCACTTAGACCGCTGATTGATTCTACTTTCTCTTCCTTCTGATAAACCGGTGTGACTTCTCCTTTCTCCCCGACCGTGCTGATTGATTTTATAGTGGGTTCTTTGTATTCAGGTTCTTTCTCTGGTGGTGGTTTCGGTACAAAGGCTTCTTGGGCCTTCTCAGTCTCGCTTAACTCCTTAGCGTGTTCTACTTTCGGCTTTTCAGGAGTAGGTTCTTTACTTGATGATTCCAACGGTGGGCTTTCCCCACCTTTATCTTCTTGGCTTACTTCTGCGGTCTCGTTATTTGATTCGATTGGTTTTACTGTGAAGTTCTGATTGATCATTGGGATTACTTGACCGTCTCTTTCTTTCTTTGAGGCAAGGAAAGCTAGGTCTGCTTCTCGTTGTCTCTGGCGGGCCGCCTCGTCTGCCTGTCTCCATTCTGTTTGCATTTGTCGCTCTTCTTCGAGCTTCTTCTCCCACTCTTCGGCCTTTTCAGGAGTGGAAAGGTCTAATTGACCTTTGGCTTCGAGTTGTTCCATTTCGGCCCTGACTAGGGATTGGCTTTCAGGAGAAGGCTCTAAGGCCCTTACGATGTCCTCGCAGATGTATTCAACGGCCTGATGCTGAATGTTGAAGTCTCTTACGATCATTAGCCAACTGGCTGGGCCTTGGTTTTTACAGGCTATGAACCTTTTAATCCAACCGCGTGTAGCGTATGGACTCAGTTCTTCGAGAATCATCTCGTGTGTGTAGTGTTTCACTGGCATAGAATATTGGTTAAATTACTCAGCCCTGCCCCTGAATAGGGGCAGAATGAATAGTCTAGCTATCGGCGGCAGGTAGAAGGTACCCGGAAGCACCAGCAACCCCGGAAGCTTTGTTGTCAAAGAATCCGAAGCCTGAACTTGCCGTAACAAGAAGCTCAGAAGCCGTGTCTGCATGTTGCGCGAAATTTCTTGCAACAATACCAGAGTTGTCGGACTGATCCGTGCTAACAAGGATAGCACCAGTGGCGGTATCAGTGTTAAGACGGAAGACCTTATTGTCACTGATGTCAGCGTTGAACACGCTTTTACCAGTACCAATAGCCATAAGAGCGGCCTTGTTGTTGTTGACTCCGATTTGGACAAAGTTCCTTCGAATCGCGACGCGGTAGTTGTCACCGTCCATCTTGACCATTGAAAGAGTTGCCGTATCGGGTTCAATCCATTCACAATCCTCGATTGTGAGACCATCTGCGTTGCTTGTAGTAGCGTCGGTATCAACGATGTACAAGAAGTTCATGAGGGTAGCGGTTGCTCGGAATGAGCAGTTTGCACCAATTCTGAAATTGTTTGCAGTGGTTAGAGTGAATACAGCCACGATGTCAGCGAAGTTAGCAGTGAAGATGATGTTCTCAACTTCAATGTTTGCGGCGCTAACTGGAATCGTAGTAGTAGTCGCAGTGTCCAAAGTGATTATTGGTCTGTTGTTTCCAGCACCACAACCGACGATGGTTATTCCTGCTTTGTCTAGGTTTAGTGCAGTGGCACTTGATAGAGTCTCAGTATGACCAGCTCCTACTTTGATAATATCCCCTCTACTGGCTACGGCGGCATTAACCGCTTCCTCAATAGAAGCAAAGATCAGAGTTGAAGAGTCTACCTCATCAATACCAAACCTTCGGGCTAGGTCTCTTACATCAGATGTAATCCCGCTATAAACGAGAAACACCTTTGCAGGATTACCCATACCCATACCTCCAACACCTAAGCCCATTTTGTTTGCGTATTCCATAGAAAAATGAAATTAAGTTTGTAAATTAGTTGGAGATAGTAGAGCCGTCACCTTTAGTGAAGAAGCCCCATTTCCAGTCCTTAAACAAAGGACGGAAGTAAACTGAACCGCTCTTAATCAGAGTACCTGAACGGTATTCTGACTCGGAGTTAATGCGAGCCTTCCAGCCCCACAAAACACATACCATGCGTTTCATGCGCTCACGGGACACAAGTGCCCAATAAGTTGAATAGGCGGCAGGCTGGTAGTCAACGACCTGATGAGTGATACCACTGTACTGAGTGGCCATAGGGTTGATACCTAGATTTGGAGTGTTTGGTCCTGTACCTGAGTAAAGGATTTTCTTCCAAGTTTCCTCTTCTTCCGTAGCACAAAAGACAACAAGGTCTTTTGCCTTAGTAAGCTGAACACCTCGTAGGTCGTACATACGATCTAATCTGGCGCGAGCTTTCCTAAGAGCTTCGGCAGAAGCAGGCAAGTGACCTTCCGTTGTAAGGAAGATATTGCGCTGAACAGCTACATTTGGGTCTGGGGAAGGGTGGTTGTAAGCGGCGAGCGCTACACCGTCTCCACCAGTTTGGAATGTAGTGGTGTGAGCCAAGTAGATGAGTTTAGCAACTTCTTGGTCAACGATTTGATTCAGTGAGTTAGAGCAAGCCTCTACTACATCACGGAAATCTTGAGCTTTTTCTTTGTTTCCTTTTTGAATCCAATGCACTGTTTCCTCAGAAATAGGAATGGATTTTGTATACTTTCGCAGTTTTGCACTGACAGTATACCCCTGGATAACATCATCAGCGTCATAGGGCTGTTGTTCGAGCGTTAGCACCGCTTCGGAAACAGAACTGATAGCACTAAATGATGGATTATCAAAGGTTGGTTCGTAGTCCGGGAATCCAAGAGCTTTGTATTTCATCTCTTTTGAGAGTTGCTCCTGAGCTTCATTGTGGATTTCTACGACAGCCGGTGTGACGAGAGCGTCAAGTGTTTTGATATTTGCCATCTAAAATAGATTTGGTTAATAAAAAGTTTAGGTCTCAGGTTCGAAAGCAACTCTATTAAGAGCTACACGGAATAGTCCTCTTGTTGTAGAACCTTCACCTCGTGGGTCGAGTTTAATTAGAACAACTTGACCAACAGAAGCGGAAGCAGAAGAGAAGGAAACGGTTTGCGCACCTGTACCACCAGTGGTGATAGTGAAGAACTGGCCCTGATTTGCAACAGTAGCGGCGGCGTCTAGTTCCATTTCAAACTCATCGTCTACCGATAGAGGAATGTAAGGAACTTCGTACTTTAGCACTGTCTGGTTATCAGATGCCATGGTTTTCTTTACTTTGCAGATACCGTCAATGCGGTCCGCAGTAGCACTATCTACAACTTCTAGGAACCCACTTGCGTAAGTTACTAGGTCGCCGTATGTGAATGCTTCTGAGTTAGCACCGATGGTGTGTTGCAAAGGCTCTCTGTTGCCACCCATAGGGTGGGATAATTTTGCACCTACCATAAGATTGATATTGTGGGAAATAAATTTTTAGCCCTTAACAGCGTTTAGGAATCCCTGTTGTTCTGGGGATAACTGGCTGTCTGGCTCTCTTTGGTTTGAGGGCGCTATGCCTGGGGCAACATGTACTCCAGTACCTTTAGCGAGCATGATGGCCTTTTTGTCTGCCTCGATTTCAGCGTCCGTTCGGGCGGGGAAAGCGATTTGGTGGGCCAATGCTAGGGCTTTCTGATAGTCGTCTTTGACTATCTGTGGATTAACATTCTCTAACGCTTCTTGAAGTGTTTTGTACTTCGGGTCAAAAGGATTGTTTACAATACCCTTTGAAGCGAAGAATGAGCTTTCAGCGGTTTGCTTGAGCATGTTCTGAGTCTTCTGGTTCTCCTTTCGGAGTTCATACAACTCTTGCGCGCTCTTGGCCGCGTCGGGGTCATTTGCCTTTAATTCCTCAATCTCTGCTTGTTTCATCAGGTCTTGGAAATCATCGGCGCCCCATAACTCTTTTGCTATCTGGTCCGCAAGTCTCGGATCAGTGGTGTGAATTGACTTTAGTGAATCGGGATTCTCCCTTACTACTGCGACCATGCTTTTGAACTTCTGAGCATTCTCTTCGCCTAGCTCCGTTATTTTGCGAGCGGCTTCTTGAGCTTGCTTCTCTTCGGGTGTCAGTACCTTTGGTTGCCCTTGCGGGTCTGCGGGTACTTCTGCCACCGGAGGCTTTACTTCGGGTTCTACTGCTGGCTTAGGAGTGTCCTCAGCCTTGGCCGGCGCTTCTGGCGTCACGGGCGGTGTTACCTCAGGTGGTGTGCTTCCACCTGGTTCTGGAACCGTTGGTTGCCCGTTAGGGTCTGCGGGTTCCGGGTTCTTGGCTAGGGCCGCAAAGTCTGCGGGGTCCTGATTCAAGTCTACTTCTTGCATCGTTAGAGAGGTTATTGGTAAACCCTCTGTTGTACCAAAGATAGTGTTACTCTGTCCATTTACCAGGTAGATGGTCGAGGCGCTATGCCAGTGGCGCACTAATCTTTGATACAACAGAAGGGGCATAGCTTTGATAGCTCCCTGTGGGACTACACCAAAGAACTCCGCAGAACTTTGGTGAATCCCCATAGGGAATCATCAGTTTGCGGAGTTTCGATGGTTTCAAAGAGCTTAATCTAAGCTTATCGTACTGGCAGGATCGTCTACTGTCAATGACGTGTCACCTACTTCTATGTTAGAAAACCTTTTCCAGAAACTCTTGAATACTGATACATTTTTACACTGACCTTTCATCAGCATCAGATCGTCTACACTTTCGCCGTGCTTTGTTCCTTTATCAAACAGAATGGCTTTGTAACGGTCTAAACAGTAGTCGAATGTTTTCCATTCGGGCTGTCTTGTGAGCTTCGCTAGTTCATACTTCTGCATTTTGGTAAGCTGTGGGACTATCTGAATCAGGGTCTTGTACTCCTGATAAAGCTCTTCCTTTAGCTTTTCCATTCTTATTTCCTCTTCTGTTTTAGGTATAAGTGATTCTCTGTACAAAAATTCTTTGTGCAATTCTTTTTCCTTTTCTTCCACTGTCATTGGTGGAGCGGGAAAGAATCGGTCTACCTGTCTTAGGAAAAATTGTCTCATACTGGCATATGGTTAATATTAAACTACTACTGCTGGGTTTGGTTTAGCGGTGGCCTGCATACCTGGCAAAGAGCCTCCCTCTGGAATACGCTCGCTTGGTGTGCCTTGTTCGGGGTTCTGCATTTGGCCCATGGCCTTGGCCGCCATTTCCTCAAACTGAGGTGGTTTAGCAACAAGGTCTAGCCCCTTGGTAATGCTCTTGTAATCTTGGTTTAGGTCTGGTTCGTTTGCTTTTGTGTTGGGCGCTGGATTGACTACATCTTTAGGAAGCTTGCCTAGTTCTGCCTCAACTTCGGCCAATTTGAACAGATTAACCACTCCTGCGTCTGGTGGATAGTTCTTCATTGTGGCGATGGCTTCTGATTTAAGCTGGTTCTCAAGCTCGGTTGTGTAGGCGATATTTGACATTTCAGGTATCAAATCCATGTCGTCGTCGTAATCTTCGGGCTTGGTCTCGTAGAAATAAGACCCTTCCATCTTCTGCTCATGTACTCCGCTTGATGATGGGAATAGCTTAACTCCGTCTGTTCGGACCATAAAGCCGTGGGTGTTTCCTTCATCGTCTAACTGAGGTACACGGTTTGCAATACGGATTGTGTTCTTCATTCCTACCCATAACCTCTTCCAGCCGTTGGTCATGTTCTGGTCGATGAAGTTTTCGATAACCGCAAACTGACTCTCTCGGCGGGCGGCGGTCTTTGTAGCGGTCTCGTCTTGTTTAGGATTGGCCGTGTCTGCGATATTGATACCAGTAAAGATAGCAATATCATCATTAATGCGCTGGTCCATTTCATTGGTGAACTCTAAGTTGGCCGATACAGGCATTGGTTTTACCTCGTCTGGCTCTATTCTGATGAAAGACTGTCCGAACTCGTACTCGTCTTCATCAAATTCAGATGCTGGGTCTATGATTAGCGTCTGAAAGGCAATCTTCTTCATAACATCGAAGATCATATTCCTTGACTTGTTTTTCAGATAGGCAAGGTCCTTAGCCAGTCGGCACTCTCCCATAGCGTACAGTTCTGAGTCTAGGTAGTGGTCAATCCAAAATGCTATTGGGAATTTCTTATCAGTAGAAGGAATAGGAGACCAGCCAGCATTCTCAGGATTCGCGCGGGTGGCTCTATAAGGGTTGATGTGGTAGCCGTTCACTACTTCAGCGTATCGGTCGCTTCCTTCGTGGTAATAATGAATCACTTCGTAGACTTTCTTACCTCGGCCGATTTTCTCTTCACCTACCTTAAAGAAGCACTCCATTGGGTCAATAGGCATAATCCCCTCGATTTCTCGGTGTTTAAACAGTGTTTTAAAGGTTTCTTCTCCGTAGTGGGCTATGATGGCCCCTTGTTCGATTTGACTGATGTCGCTTGCGTTCTGGTCCAGCAGTACATGTCTGATGTCCATGTTACGGACCTTTGTCTGGGAGACTACCTTTGTGATTGTCTTGTAGATAATCATTCCAGTATTCTCGTCGAAGGTGTCGGGGATCTCCACTTCCTGAACATAATACTCATGATACCAGTTCAGATAACCATTTCCGTAGATCAAAGCAGATACAATAGCCTTGAACTCTTCCCAGTCTCCGTCGCACAAATACCACACATAATCAAAAATATACCCAAACATCTTCCCTTTGGAGTTTCTTTCGCTGTCTTTCTTCTCTCGATTAAGGGAAACCCACTTAGGCTTCGGAGCATTTGAGCGTATGTAGGTCAATTTGCGCTGAATGATAGCAAACTCAACCGGCAGATTGATGTCAGTCATTCTTTTATCAGCAATGCCGTACTGAATCTCAGGGGCTACATTCGTGTCGAAGGCTAGTTTATAGCTCTTCATAACACCCTGATAGACCTGATTAGCGTTGCGCCACTCAGTCTCTTTGTATTCACGGGCTCGCTTCATGTACTCAACCTGTTCAAGTACATAGCTGGCAATTCCCTGATAACGAGTATCCTGCCGCGTAGCGTTTTGCTTCACGACAGGATACTTATATTTTGAATTTGTTTTTGTTTCCATAAGCTTAGGTAAGGCGGGCAATTAGTTCACCTCTTTGGGTTACAAGATCACATGGCTCGGTAGGAAAATCGTCACTTGAATTGAATACGATCTCTTCCATGTCGTCATCATCTGAGAACGAAACAAGCGGTAAATGAGTGAACTGTTGCCAATTAGGCTGTCCGTGTCTGTCCTTTCCCTCAAGTCTACACTTATGAACATACTCGAAAAAACTAGACAGCGGGTGAACTAGGGCTAGCTTGAAGTTCAGATGGCTGTTCTTTATCTTCACTTGGCAATTCGTCAGTTTCTCCACCTTCGTGGCTTTCAACTGGTTCACTTGGCTCTTCTTGGTCAATGGTTGCTTTTTCATCAACTGGTTGGTTAATTGGTTCTTCCGGTGATACTTCTCTTGGCTGTACCACAAGGTCGTCAGCGTTCACCTTTTCTTTTTCCTCCATGAGCTTGGCTACGGTTTTGTCCTTGTGTTCCTTTATCTGCTCGATCTGTTCGTCCAGTTGTTTGATGGTGTCCTCGATGTGATTGTCGTACTCTTTGTAGAGCTTGCCGACCATTTGTTGTGCTTTGGCTTCCACCTCTTCACGATTGAAAGATAGTAAGTCCTCCTGAACAATGGTCATGTTCACACCGTCTGCGTGGCCATCATTGGCTACTGGAAGGTGATACATGTAGACAAACTGTTCTCCGAGGTTCTCAGCGTTCATGCCTCGAATCGGATATTTGCCTACTTTTAGGTTCGGCCCTAGTGCGACAACTGCCCACACTTCGTCACCGATTGCGAACTTGTTCTCAAGTTTATGACCATGAGTCATGACCAACGGCGCTTGAGTGCCGGCCGCTTTCGCGGTAGTTTCTTCTGACATAGCGTTTTGCTTATTAAAATAACAAATGACAGCCGGTAGCTAATACTGACTGCTGGTTGGCATTTTAATTTTCTTCTTCATGCCCATCTTGGGCTTTCCAAGTAACTGCTCTGATTTCTTCTCGGCCTTCTGCATAATGGTCTCGTCCTCTTTCTTTCGGCCTGTCATTGGGTATTTTGGTTTAGACCCTGGACGGGCTAAAGCCGGAATCGAACTTATGTTTACCATTTGGATTGTTTATTATGTGGCTTGAAACCTGAATGTTTGAGCGGATAATGTTCTGATCACTGATACCGTCGTCACTCTGATAGTTTGTCATTACAGCATTTCGTTCCTCGTCGTAGTAATGGACTATGATTGCAAAGTTCTTTAATTCATCACTATCAAAGCCTTTAGAAATAACATCGACGATTTGATTAAACTTAATAGACAACCTTGTAAGTGTGTTTAATATCATCACCAAGCCCAGCGTTGCAGTGATAGGTGACTCCGTTTCCTACTCCGTAATGAGCCATTTCGTCCTCAGTGAGCTTTCTATCAACCGTGAATCCGAAAGGGTGTGGCACTCCTTTGATTACAAGACCACCGAAAACAATCCTTGAATCAGCGGGTACAGTCAAAGACTTCCCGACCTTTACTTCTGATTCCTCAGATGAGCCAGCGATTGGAGTGACTTTGATGTCCTTCTTAACTACATTTTTAGGGGCTTTCACTTCTTTAGCCATGGCTTTAGAGTTAGTTTTTATTTACCTGACTGTTGCATACTTTGTCAACAAAAGCAAGAGCAAGCTGGAAGAGGGTAGAAGTAGAAACAAATTAAAACAAAAAATGAAAATAAAGAAAGAAAACAAACAAAGATATCTATTGACGGTCCTCCGACCGTTTTCTACGCTCTTCCAGCGTGTCTGTATTATACCATACCCACCCACTTAACTCACTATATATTTATAGTGAGTAGGGTGTGGGGGGTTACCAGTTCACACCAATACCTTTCTTTTCTTTCTGATAGCTTTTCTCTGCCATTCTTCGGACTTGCTCGATTGTTGTTTGCTTCTCTTTTGGTTTGCGGTGCATGATTGAAGTAATGCCGTATCGGTCTCCATCTACGCAATCGTCCAACTCTTTCACTACATCAGCGTCCTTATGCTCTTCTCCCTCCAGTCTCAGTATTCCATCGATGGCTGTCATTTCCTTGAACTCTTCGCTCTGGGTGTATTCGTTCTTGTAAACATGGTTCAGAAGCTCATAGTCCGTATTCACGCATTCGTTTGAGATGAAATACTTGTTCTCAAGAAATAGCCCATTGACGGTAGTAATCCCTAGCTCTCGCTTCACAATCCCCTCGGTGAGCTTTACAGGGTTTCTTTTAAGGCGCTTTAATTCTAAAGCTATCTGTTTGGCCCCTGAGTCGTGACCTCTGTACCTTTTGAGTACAGGGAATTTCTGACCAGTGTTGTGGTGGGTCTCAGCCTTGGCGATAAGGTCTCCCATTTCCTGAGCGGTTGAACCTTGGAGCTTGATCTCCCTGAATTTGTATATGGTGCCGTAGCGATCGATGGCAAATAGTCCATAGGCCCATGGGTGCTCGGCTCCAAAGTCGTACCCTCCGAAAAAGATATGGTCCTCAATTCTTGGTTCATAATGCTCAATGAAGTGAACATCATGGTCATAAGCGTAATAAACAAGCCCTGTTTTCTTTTGAAAGGCTTCTTTGTCGGTGGCTGGGTACTCCTGCATGAACTGTTTCTCGGAGCCGTGGCACTTGTTACGGATAGCCCAGCGCCTCCATTGGAGCTTCATTAGAGCCTGCTCGTGAGTGATTCGGTAGTCTTTGAATCGCCAGGCTAACATCTTGTCCAAAAGGTTCTGCTCGTACTCGTCCAGCTTCATGTCTTCGGGTCTTGGTCTCTGATACTCTTCATGGACCCACCAAGGAATAAAGATTGCCAAATAATCACTGAGTCCTTTCTTGGCTTTCTGATATTCGTCGTGGAAATACCCCGATGTACCATTGGCTGTACTCTCCAAAATGACCATAGTATTCAGACGATCTGGCACTGACTGTAAAATACCAAGCATTAATCTTTTGGCTTCCGTAGGCCAAAAAGCAACTTCCGAGCCGTGAAAGTTATGAATGGTCTGTGACCTACCACCTCCGCTTTTATTGGCTGTAAAGACAGATATAGAGCTTCCAAGTCCGGGATTTAGCCGTTTTTCCTCTTCATCGTTGCTCGGATTGGCAAAAGTAAGCGTGTTCTTATTGTCGTAACGCTTCATTGGCTGGACCATCGGGTCCAGATTATCGTAGTAAGTCTTGTAGATTTCGAAGATACTCTTGGTTGAGTCGGGCTCATGCGAGACCACGACACTCTTTCGACCGCAGTTAGATGAGGTGTTGTGAAAGATAAGCCCCGCTACATCGGTTGTGATACCCTCCTGTCTCCCTTTAAGAACTAAAGCCCGGATAGGCTTCCTCTGCTTCACCTGCTCCGCTATTAGACTCTCGAATATCTCCTGAGCCAGATTGCGCTTGAATTTGATTAGCCCCGATGACTTCGTGTTGATCTTCAGGTAAAGATTCCTGTACTCGTTGTAGTTCCTTCTCATCTTTTGGAAGTGGCTCGACCACTCTTGCTGTTCCGTAGGTGTTGTTAATAATGTGCTGTTCATACGAGATTATGTTTTGGTTTATTGTCGGAGCATTTGGAGTAGTTCGCTTCTTGAGTGAATTGTACTCCTTAATGGCCGCCATCTTTGATTTGAAGTCTATGTCCTGTCTCAGCATTTTCAGATGCTCAAGGTCCACTGAGGCATCATCAAAGCCAGTCCTCTCCATCAATTCTTTTATTCTATCTTGAATCGCTGGGTAAGTAAGCAATCGGTAAGCATTAGATTTGCATACGTCAACTTCCTTTTTGCTTGTCAGTTTATAGCCATAAGCCTTTGCATAAGAATAGAGTCCGCTTAAATAAGTCTCTTTCGAAACATAGGCTACAACGAACTTCTCCCAATTTTTATTTTTAAGTCTCGGCATTACGGCTAAAG
>Ga0210003_1000299_pt1 | contig 44037 bp, 37 predicted proteins | sample LantaG_FD_182804 | JGI IMG/M metagenome (GOLD analysis project Ga0210003, IMG submission 182804) | Deep subsurface microbial communities from Baltic Sea to uncover new lineages of life (NeLLi) - Landsort_02402 metaG (SPAdes) (version 2) | ecosystem: Environmental > Aquatic > Marine > Oceanic >...
CAACATAAGTATCTACAGTGGCGAAAGACGATTTACCGTTTACTGATTTTATCGCATCAGTATTAAGCATCGTATTTCCAATAGCCAATGTGGCAGAAAGACTCTCTCCACCAAGACCTGCTAAATCTAATATTGTAGCAAAAGGATTTCCAGAAGTTGGAGCATTAGCTCCTACTGCAGCTAAGTATTCATTATTTGGTAAAAATCTATTTATATCCATTATCCAACAGTTGTTATAGTTAACTCACTTGTAAGCGCATCGTAAGGTATAGCGGCATATGTATCTCCATTTGCTAATTCAGGATAAGTAATTGCTATTCCTGCTTTTAATGTAGTTCCGTTTACAGTAGTATTAGCATCTCCCGTATTCATAAATGAAACAGTACGTTTACCCGCCACAACAGTAGCAGCACCAGCACCTACAATAACATCTAAACCTGTAGGGATTGAAGCAATTGGAGTAGTTGAAGCGTTAATAGCAATCAATTCAGTCAACATTAAATTCATTACTGCAGAAGGATCCAAATATTCCATTGGATTTACCGGAACAAAAGGAGTTCCATTTACATCTTTGTATGTTACCACAGGAACTCCTGATGTATAATCAGTTATTTGTTGGTAAACAATAAGAGTAACCGTATCTCTAACTAATAAGATTTCAATATCTTGGTCAGATGCTACAATAGCATTAAGAACTGATATTAAAGTAGCTTCGGTTGCTAAAGCACTACCACCACCACCACCAACAGCAGTATTAATTTGTTCCAAGAAATCAATAGCCCAAAGTCTAAGTGTATCAGATTTTGAGCCAGCGTATGTTTGTCTTAATTTATCAGTTTTGCTCATCGTATTTTATCTTAATTATAATGTATATATCCTTTGCCTTTAACAGCTTTTAAAATAATCATTCTATTTGGTTTATCATTAGTAAATGAAACGTGAACCCAATCAGGCTCCTTATTAGTTCCGTATTCCCAAATCAACTGATCAAATTCTAAATTGTCTTTAATGTAATCAAACAACATCTTATTAGTAATGTCATTTGTACCATCGATATCGATTGCTTCTCCTTTACAATGTTGAGAACCACCAGAGCCTCCAACAGATACATTAAGAGCTGAACATCTAAAGAATGAATTAATACGTATAGGCTCATTAAAATGAGCTCTTAGTGGTTCAAATACTTTTTCAGCAACCAATTTCATAGCTTCTAATTGGTCAGGGTTTGGTACATTGCTTATACCCTTTCGGGTAGCAGTAGATGAAACAACACCCTCTTTATAGCTTATGTGTTTGCTTATCTTTTCCATCTTAATTCATTCTTAAAATTGGAGTTTCTGAAATAAGATACTTCATAAACAATCCAATATTAGTATTCCTTTGTGGTATAATATCTAAGTTTTCAAACTCTTTCATTTCAATTTTATGAAAATCAACATCTACCTCAGCTTCCATTAAAGATTGAATCTCTTTAGCTGCTTTATTTTTATCATTAGCAGACTTGTAATCTAATACGGGTTGTTGTCCTTTCTCAATCTCTTCAGGAGTATGTTTAACGTATTTGAAATTACCGTCCTTATCTAATTTTACATATTTTTTTAGCATCTCCGATCTATCTTTATCTGCTTTTGTTAAAACTCTCTCTAAGATAGCTTCGTTCTTTGATAAAGCATAAACAATCTTACCCTTCATTGAAGGTACACTGCTTGATAATTCAAAGATAGATCTACTTAATCCGTAAACCTCTCCTAAGTTTATTTTAATTTCTTTTGGCATATCTTCTTTAACACCAACTCCGTTTTCATTTCCTTTTACTTTTACTTTCGTCATTTTCTTTATGTTTGGTTAATAATTTTTTACTAAATTAAATAATTCAATTAATAATCACTATGTTTTTCTATTTAAACCTCAAATGAATTACTAAATGTTCCTCCAAGATTGATAGAAATAACCGGTTGTGTTCCACCTATTGCACCAATAGTTTTTTCAGCTTTAACTAAAACAATATCGCCTGAATTTAATGTTAAGTAATCAGTAACTATACTTGGTATAATTCCCGAAGTACCAGCAGGAGGAATAAGTATTGTTCCTATATTTCCAACACCTGCAGCAACAGCTCCGTTTACATATATCTTTACTTCATAAGTACAATTCCCACCAGTAGTTTGAGCAGGAGAAGACCAAATTATATTTTCTGCAGCAAATTTTTGTTTTATTAATCCAATTGGTACAATATATTGATCAGTAAACATATCGTTTCCGTTATCGAAATAAGGAGCATTTATATCATCTTCAAAACTAATTGCTTGAGAAAAGTCACCAACATTAACACCAACAACAAGTAATTCTAATAGTGTTTTAAGAGCTCTAAATCCATAAGCAACAGCAATACCACCTCCATAAAAATTACCTGTGATATTCCATATACCACCTGATTTCATATACAAATCTCCAGTAAGACTATCAAGATATGAATCGTTATTATTTCCTAATGCAATATTAGGAACACCTACACCTTGATGAAAATTAAATCCTGCAACTCCTTTTAAATCTAAAGTTGTATCAGTCCAAACACCACCACCTTTAGTATATACATCTAAATCAGGAGAAGCTAAATCAACATAAGTATCACCGTTAATTCCAAGACCAGCATTAGGAACTCCTGTACCAAATCTAAAACTAAGACCATCAGTACCATTTGTACCATTAGTACCATTAGTACCATTCGTTCCGTTAGTTCCATTAGTTCCATCAATACCATTAGTGCCATCACTTCCGTTTTGTCCATCAGGACCAGCAGGCCCAGGGTTTCCACCACTATTTAATAAAGCACAGATTTGAGTAGCTAATATGGTGAAAATTTGATTAGAATTATCTCCAGCTTTAAAGCTAAAAAGTTCAACTAATAAAGGATCCGTACAGACAAATGGTAATCCATCATATTTTACATCTGCTCCTAACGTTGAAGAGCAAGTACAAGCATTTTTATTTTCACATGAACAACTCATATTTTATATTTTAAGTTTCTTTATTAATTAATAATTGAGAATTAAGAATGATAGCAGTTGAAACACCAGCATTAGTATTAATACCTCTAATCTCAACAAGATTTCCAATCGAAATAGAACCTCTCCAAGTAAGACCACTTGACTTAACATCTGAACTATTGAGATTACTAACTGGTCGTGTTAATATTTTTAACACACCATTAATATAAAGCCTAAGTTCAGCATCAATATTATTTAAACGAAAAACATCAGCATTAAAATGAATCTGATATTGTCCATCAGCAGTAATTGTATGATCAAATTGAGGGATTAAAGTTTCTCCAACAAGTAATGTTACATCAGGAACACCTTCATAATAATTCTCATAAGCCATTCCACCAACACCAGGAGCACCATTTGTTCCGTTTGTTCCGTTCTTTCCTTTTTCTCCCGAAAGACTAACATCCCAATCAGTATGAGAACCACTTGCAGTAGGTCCAAATAAATCAATTAAGAAAGTCATTGCTCCAGTATTGTTATTAAAAGCAGTAACAACTCCTTCTACATAATCAATAGTAGGATTAGCAACACTTGCATAACGAACTCTACAACCAATAGCGTAAGCCGTACCTGTAGATGCAACAGAAACAATTGGAGTTATAACAGTAGCTCTTGAATCAAGAACTCCGTTTAAATTTAAACTCGTAAGAGATGTAGCTTTATAACTTGCGCCATCTAATCCATTAAGACCTCCGTTAAGTAGTGAACAAACAGAACTTGTTAAAAGCTCTAATACATCATTTAAATTACTACAGTTTGGAGTTATGGTAGCTAATTGAGCACAACCAGCAACTAATCCATCATATACTAATTCAGAAGTGTATTTATCAGCTTTACATTTACTTCCATTATCACAACCTGTTTTATTACAATCGCACATAATTATTTTATTTTATTATATAAACAATAAACTTTTTCATATTCATTACAAGCATTCTTAGAATGACAATATAACCAATATAGATTACTTAATATTAAGTAAGAATTTTTTAATACAGATATTTTTCTACCAACTTTTTTGAAAGTACAAATAGTATCAGCAATACCATTCATTTTATTAACTATTTTATTAGCTAATGTATCAAATGAATCAGTACAACAATCTTTTACATATGAAACTTCAAATGTTTTAGTATAGGTAATTGGACCAACTATATAATCAATTTGAACAGAAGCATAGTAACAATCATCATCTTGTAATTGTTCTAAAACATATTGCGAATTAGGAGTGAAAGGAATGCCAGAGCATATTTCTACATTCCCACAATCTCCTTCATATCCATAAGCAATAGTTATCGTTACATCATCCAAATCAACAACCCCTAATTTTTGATAATCAGTAAAGTCATGTAATATCATTGCATCACAATCTTGTGTTGGCTTTAATTTAAAACAAGCATCGATTAATGTATCAAATGTAATTGGAGCAGCAGCCTCAACAGATATTATTATACCAGCTATTGTTGCTAAGTCAGCGATTAAATTTGGAGTATTTATATTGATTATCGGCATTTTCTGTTAACAGTCTAAGCAAATTCCATCAGCTAATTTATGTGCTGATATAATAGTTTCATTAGCACAACTGTATAAACAGCTATCCATTTGAAGTTCCGCTTTCTCTAACATTAACCTTAATTCAACAAGCCTCTCATCAAATTTATCTGAACAAGAGCACCTATCCTCAGCAGGAAGAAGTATCAATTTATTTATAGTACATTTTAAAAGGCAAGTGAATAATACTTTATTCGTAACCCTACCAATTTCCTCATCAAGAGAATTGAATAACATATACGTTATTGAATAAACTCCATCAGGAAATTCATTTGGAGGACAATCAGCTAATTCATAAATGTCATTTATATCAAAACAAATACAATTATCATTTCCGTTTGCTCCTGCAGTTGGATCAGTTATCATTACAACAGCAATATCTCCACTTACAGTAACCCCAAGAGGTAAGTTATTGTATCGAATACCATAATTGATATTCTCTACAATAATAGTATCAGTAGTTCCAGCTAATAAATAAGCTTGCCACCCCGTTAGAGATGCTACTGAATTTATATTCTGAATAAGCAATGCTATGGTTGTAGTTATGTCAGTAACAAAGTATTGTTGACCTATAATTACTGAATTAATATCAACCACAATAACCCCATTAGTTCCTGAAGGTATTTGAAAAGAAGCTTTAGCTCTTGTGCCAGGAGTCCAATTTAAATCAACATTAAAAAAATCAGCACCGTTAGGTAGTTGAAAAGTAAATCTTGTATAAGCAACATCTTCTCGAGATATATTGCCATCTATGCCATATCCATCACAACAAGCGAACTTATCATAATGATTAACTAAACAGGTTGTATCACACAAAGTAGCTGATTTACAATCGCTACCTTCTGATATATTGAAACTTAGGTTAAAATTCATAACTAAACAAAAATAGTATTTATTAATATATTATCATAATTAATCTTCTCCAAGTTTTTCTAAATAATTTTTAGAAAAGACAACTGGAGAAATTGGAATACCTGTGCTTTTAAATGTAACGTTAATCATACTTGCTAAAGCCTTTAGAAAATTACCTTTAAAGATATTTGAAACACTACCATATCCTTCTTGAAAAACACTTAACACAGGGTCTTGAACTGTCTGTCTCCAAGGCTTACTATCCATCTCAGATATAATGCCTTTAACGGCAGTTCCGAGAACGTGTATAGTTCCAACAGATGCCATTACCGAACCCCAAGCATATTGTTCTGGAATGCTTTCTAAATCATCATCATCCCAATTTCCTTTTAATAAACTAAATAAAACATCAATAGTCGTTAACATTATTGAAGTTGTAATAGCAGTATGAAATGCCCGAAGACCTAACTTTTTTAAATTAGCTGGAGTAGGATTCATATTATAATCAATCATACTGTCAAGTAATTGTTCTGAAATCTTTTGAGTAGCAGAACTAAACATAGTTAATGCCCTTGTTATTGGATTAGAACTTTTAGCTAAACCACTTCTGTTTGTTTGATCAAATGTTGGTTGTGTTTTATCTACAATCTCTTGTAGCCTATTAATATTATGTTGTTCAATTTCAGTCTCACTAAGACTTGCAAATGCTGGCTCACCCATTCTATCTGCAGTTTCTAATTTTACCGCCTCAAACAATCTCATAACAGTAATACTATCCATCATAGTAATACCCATCATTAACCTACTCTTGGATATCTGTAATGGCTTACCATCTTTTCCTTTCTTAAACGGAATAGTAATTAAATCATCTTTAGCATTTCTACTCATAGCAGCCTCTCCAGTTTCACGAGTAATCATTCCCTCAAATCTATCTCTAAATAAAGGATATTTAATAAGCTCTTGATATAGTGGGTCTGATGTTATTTGTTTCCATTCAACCGGTAAAGATGTTTCTCCACCACTAACACCAGTATAAGATAATCTTTGTAATAATTTAGCAGGATTAATAAAATTTAAACCACCAAGAGAAGATCCTGATTTTCTAATGTATTTTCTATTGATAGCTGTTGCTGCAGTTTCTAAAGATACTTGTTGTTTAAATATTACCCCTGGGTTATATGCTAATAAAGCAACAGCAAAATTTCCTTGCAACTTACTATAAAACCCTCCCAATTCCTTATCTCCTTGTCCTGAATATAATAGAGAGCTATCTTGTACTTGATTGATATTATCCTTTAAGAACTTAATGTAATCTCCATTATCCCTATCATCTATTTTTTCAGACTCAAGTTTTTGAATCATCTTTTGAGCATTGTGTACTGGAATAGCATAACCTACATAAGCAGCATTAGATATTCTCATAGCTTCTAAAGCTTTTATTGGATCGACTAATCTAACAGACATTCCTTTAGCACTTCTTAATCTAAGGTTACGCATATCAGCAATAACATTCTTTCTTTTAGATATCCCAAGTTTTTCTTCACCATGAAACATAGGAAAGTAATTTTTAACTTTCTCTAAATCAAATCCCTCTAACAGCCTATAGGTAGAATTTAATTGTTCGTGGTTGTATTCCATAGCTTCATCTATTCTTGCTATAAAATCTTTAGATTTAGGGTCTGCTTCAATATCAGAAACAATACTATCAATTTGTTTATCAGTCAATTTATATTTATCACTTCTTTTTCCTTCCCTACCTTTAATTGAATTTAAGTTAAATCCTTTTTGAAGATTAGCTCTACCACCCTCTTGTCTATTCATTAAATAAATCATAAGTAATTCAGATTTAGTTAATTGAAGACTTTTAGCATTTATATCTCCATTCTTAGATTGGTCTAATTCAAATGTTTCCGTTTCTAATTCACTAATTGTAGCATCTTTATTGTCATAAATAGAACCATTACTAATCTCATTTGGTGTAGCACCTATCAAATCTAAAAAGCCATGTGTGAATTTAGAAGATACTTCTCTGCCATCATTTAATCCCTTATACAAAACCCTTGAGATAATAGAGTTCTCTGAACCAGAAAGATATTTAGCCCATAAACGACTATTAGTAACCCACTTTAATTGCTTTGTTATTCCTTTTTCAATCCATTGAACAACCTTATTCTTAGAAGCCAATCTCTCAGCCTTATGTTTGATTTGAGCTTCTGTTTCTTCAATACCCATTTCATCTATTATGGTATCATCAATACGTTCAGAAGATGTAACATTTGGATTAATATAAGAAGCATTAGTTATTTCTCTATGGATTGTTCCTTGAACTATCTTGTACATATTGTCAAGGGCAAGCTGTTGTTCTGTATTTAAATCTATATCATTTCCTTTAATCTTAGAAGCGATAGCAATTTTATTTTCATTATTGCCAACAATAACATCTTCTACTCTATCAATTATAGACTGATCCATACTTGAATAATTTGTAGCATCAGAAGTAGCATCTTTATCAAGTTTAGTTACCGAAGCAGCCTTTCTTTTTGTTGCTAACCACCACTTGTCTAAAGCCTCTATTGTATTAACAGAACTATCAAAGAAATTAAACTCTGTATTAAGCTGATTAAACACCACACCCTCAATATTATCTTTTGACATTATTTGAATCTTCTCAGTGTTTTCCTTAGTTGTTTCATCGTAATTAAACACAGTATCTTTTTCAACTTTAGGAGAAGCAATATCTTGAAAGTTATGGATAGCTGTACCTCTTGATAATGGCTGCCCTAACCTTTCATTCTTAGAAAACGAATCAGTTAAAATATCCACCATACTTGGAGCTCCAAAAGTCATTCTAATTGTTTTCCAAAATTCAGCTAAGAACTTCTCAAAAGAATTAGACATATGTTGTCCAGCGTACTTTCTTGCAATCAATGTAACCAACCTTTCTTCTCCATACTTCGTAATAGCATTAGCTACTATTGGCACGTTTCTATACATATCAATATACTCATGAGCATATTCATGTGGTGGAGTTTCAAAAGCAGAATCATTAGACCAAGCAACAGCAGATAAAAAGGCACTACGATAATGCCTACCCATTTTACCCGAAGGAATATCTAAGTAGTTCCCATTCTCATCAATTATTCTATCCTTAAATACTCTAACGTCAGGATATAATTGATTTAACTCATCAATCATTTTAGCCGCCTCTTCCGGATGATTAGCTAAACTATCAAGTGTATCTTTACCTTTAAAAGAACTACCATATAAATCTGTTCTTTCTTGAATAGTTATTTTCTTATTTAATTTTTGAACACCATCTTGTGATGGTATCTTAAAGCCATTCTTTACGTATTGTAAATAAGCACCTTTCTTTCCGTACTCAGCTTCAAGAGCTTTCCAATCAGAGTGAGATTTATTAGGACAATTTGCCATTAGTTACATTTGTTTTGTTCGTCATTAGCTTGATCTTCTTGATACTTAGCTATTACATTAAAATAAATAGGAGAGTCTCTAATCACTATATTCCCAGTTGCATTATTTACAATAGAACCATCAGTATTCATAGTGAAATTTCCTCTTGGCCCTAAGTCAATATTAGTACTTTCGTTAGGTAAAGTTAATATAGTATTGTCAGATAAAATAACTTCATTAGGTATTTCTTCTGTAGCAATTTCTTCAATATCTTTACCTCGTATTGGTTGAGCTGCTTCTGTAGTTTTTTGATAAACATCTCTAATTGCTTGCTTTCCTAATTCATTAATTTCTCTTGTACCAATACCTGCAAATTTACTTGTTAAAATAGGTGTTTCAGTTGCTATGAAAGTATTAGTACTATTATCCCAGTTAAACCATTGATTTTGAACTTGGTCAAAAACATAAACAGATTTTCTTAAATTAATAGCCATTTGCACAGCATAGCCTGTACCTCCAGCAACTAAAGGCTTATTAGTTTTGTTTATATAACCTTTAGAATCTTTTTGTCCTGGTTCTATAATAGTACTTATAGCAAATACTGTATCAGCAGATTTTGCTTGTAAATAATCTCTTCTTACTAAACCCCCTGCAAATGTATTAGCTGCCAAAGGTTTTCTTCCTAAATCCTTTACAGCTTGTTGATAAGCGTTTTCTATTTCTTGTTTTTGAGTAGAGCTTAACTTTTGTAAATCTTCTGGTCTATAGTTAATCTGTCTACCTAAACCAAATTCCTTACCTATATTTTCCCAAATAGTATCCCCTCCTTGAGCAGCACCAGAGTAATTAGTAAATGTAGAAATATCTTGAATTATTCCTAACTCGGCAATTGATGATGCCGCTTCTGTAATTGCTTGAGAACGTGGAGTAGCTTCTTTAAAAGCAGTGAAGTTTTTATCAGACTCTACTTGAATTTTTACATAAGAATTTGAATCTTTACTGTACTTATAAGCAGAATCATTATACTCAAGATATATTTGTTTACTTAATTTTGAATCAGCATTCAATATAAACCAATTACCATTAGCAGCATCTTCTCTTGCAATATCATTCTTATAACTTACATTAGACAATAAATCTTTATTATCGGCTATAATATTATCTACCAAAGTATCACTAATTAAATATTTAGAATCAACCTCTGGCATGCTTTCAATTTGATTTTTAAATTCAGTTGTATCAATCAGTTGATTAATATCAATACTTCTTGGAAGCACATCGATTAAACTACCAATCTTGTTATTTGTACCATGTCTATATAGTTGATAATCAATAATGTCATTTGCTAATTGAGGGTCAAGTCCTTGAATATCTTTAAACCCATCTTTAATATCTTGTGTTACTTGAGTGGTTGCTTTAAATTTAGGATCCAATCTCATTAAAACTTTACCATCTTCTTGAACAGGGAACTGTAGATAATTAAAGAAAGTATTATCCTTAAACTTAGATGCATTTTCAACTTCATTAATAGCAGTTTCATACTTTCCTAACAAATCTAAGTACTTAGGGATAAGAGATATATCTCCACCACCATAATCTAATATAGCTTCTTCTTTAGTCCAGAAAGGATTTTCATTCATTAATGTATTCATTGCTATGGTAGCATCATTCTCTTGACTGTTTTCAGATACAGTAATATTATCTGTATTTCCACTTTTGATAGCGCTTAATCTATTTCCAAAATCATAAAACCATTCTTTAACATTATCTCGTTTAGTATTGATTTGTTTTTGAGCAAATATTTTAAGTATAGTTTCAGTTACTTTCTTACGGAAAGCAAAAGGATTATCAGTTAAATTAGAAACCTCTTCAATCATAGCAACAACACTTGGATTAGAAGTAAGTAAATGTTTCTCATAAATCATTTTTTGACTCCTGGCTACATCAACTCTATGTCTTGATAAATCCCTAACAGTTAAATTTCCTGTAGTAAAAGGAAGCGCTTTGAATGACGAGATATTATCAAGCAAAGTTCTATTGCCCTCAGCATTATTTGGAAGCCCCTTGTCTAATTGAATATAAGCTATCATTTTAGATAGGCCATCAGCTATGTTTTTAAACTCTTCAAACTTCTTGATTATCTCCCAATCATTACCAATCTTAACACCATTAATAGAAGTTTCTTCTAACTGCTCTTGTGTCTTAAGTTTCCCTTCTTTGTTTTTTAATAAAGACTTAAAGTAATTATCAAATGATAATTTATTTCTTTCTGATAAACCAAGATTTTTAGATTTGAAATCTTCAACTAAATTCGTAACACCATTTGTATTTAAGAAATCTATTACTTCTTTCGTTTTCAAACCTAAAGAAAGCATTGCATTACCTATGTTAATAGTTGAATCAGTGAATCCGGTATTAGCTAATATTGGATCATTACCAATATCTAATGCTGCCTGTAATAAAATAGCAACATCATCAAGTGATTGATTAGTGAAATCTTGTAATGGTTTACCATTAAACATTATAGTCTTAATAAGCTTCTCATTTGATTGGCTTAATAAAGATATTAGTTTAGAAGCGATAGCAAATCTACCAGTAGCAGTTTGTCCTAATCCCATTTTCTCAGCAACATTAATAAGGTCTTTTAAAGTAGCAACTTTAAAATCTCTTTTGGTATCACCAACGGCATCATACAAAGGTTTTAATTCAAGCGTATTGTCTTGCTTAGCTAAAAATTCAGGACTTGTAGCGTTATCATGTAAGCGATTAAACATTTCAGTCTTAATACTATCTTCTTCTGAAACAAATTCTCCGTTTTTAATCTCTTGACGGTAAACCATAACCTTATCCCCATCGTGGTCAGAATCAGAACGTCTTACAAACTCATCCGAAAGAACAGCAACATTAGCATCAGTATCTAAAAAGTACTTTACAGTAGAAGCCTCAATACTCATTTCAGCAGAAGCAGGAATACGAACAACAACAACTTCAAGAGGACCAGCATTTAATAAACGCTCAGCTTCTTCTTTTGTATTTCCAAACATCTTCCAAGAAACAGCTATTTCTTTATCAGCTAACTTAGTAGCAACACCACCCATATCGGGAAGTTGATGCATAAAGTTACCCTCCATATCTATCTTAACACCTTTCTTAGACAGCCTACTTGAAACAAACTGTTCGTATATCAACCTTAAACTTGAATGGTCAAAACTTGTAATCTTATTATCAGATGTAGCGTTATGTTCTTTTATAGCATCGAGAATTTCTGTAATAGAAGACTTCTCCCTCTCATTCATATCCTTAGTTAACTCATCTATTACATTATCATAATTTTCTAATTCTTGAACAACATTCTTTTTAGTGAAATTATTTTGCATCTTCTTTTCAAGATACCTAACAGCAACCTCTTCAAACGCACCATAATCGTGAGTAGCATTGAATTGAATTATAGCTGCTTGAGTAGACAATATAGCCTCTTGTTGTTCTACTTTAGCTAAAGCCTTATTAAGATTAAATGGAGTAGTTAAATTATCAACTGCAATAGTATTAACATTACCACTAACAGAGTTTAAATTACCAGCCATTACTTCGCTGAAATTAACAGTCTTAAAGTTATGTGTTCCTTTAGAAGCTTTTGAATCCATAAATACTACATAAGGATTTGGATCTTCTGTAGTAGTTAACATTTTCTCAACAGCTAACATAGCATCAGCTATCTTAGACATATTATCTCCAAAACCTTGAAGATTATTTGTTCCATCAGGATTCACTTTTAAGTTAAGTCCACTTGATTTAATATAAACAGTTTGAGCTGTCTTTGGGTCAACCTGAAATACCAATTCTTTAGAATTAATTCCAAGAGGATCCAATGAACCAGTTTCCTTGTCAATATGTTCTGTTAAGTGAGAACCATTAAATTTAAATGAATCGGAACCAGATACCCCACTATCGTAAACAATATAATGAATAGGCTTATCCATTTCAATTTGCTTACCATTACTATCAGAAGATGATAAACGTTTAACCATTTGTTGAACACCACCACCCTTACGAGAACCATCTTTATTTCTTTCTCCAGCAACAAGATTAGCATATTCTAATGCAACACCACCATATATATCATTTAATGAAGTTCTATTTATTGCTTCAATAAAGTAGAAGTTCTCTACCATATTATCAAAACTTGAGAATTGATTTTTACCACCAACCTTTTTTGAGAACGCTTCATCCAATCCATTAGCTTTAGCTAATATCTTTATCTCATTAATATCAGAAGCATACTTACTTGGATTGAATCCTGAAGTTATAGTTCCATTAGCATTAGCTGTATGGATATACAATGAATTAAAATCCTCAATTAAATCTTTTTTACCCTCTGCTGTAGCCTTAGCTAACATAGGTTTTAAAATACTCTCAAGCATATTAACTTGGTCGTTATAAGCTTTTGTTAAAGCTACCTTATCAAACTTACCTTCTTTATTAGTATAGCTTGGAGTTTCAAAGAATGTAGCACTCTGACGATTTGATTTAACCCCTAATGATTGAGAGTAATAATTTTTAGATGAACTTGTAGCGAACTTAAATAACTGAAGCATCATATGATCCCTATCGGTCATATCTTTATATTCAATATTCTCGTCAGTCTTAAAGTTCTTTAATGAATCAAAAGTAGAATAATCTACACGACCATTCTTTTTAAAGTAATTGAAGACTGGATTGTTCTTGTAAATATCACTATCAGTCATAGACTTAATACGACCACTCTTATCATTCATCAACATTGAATTGAGAGTACTAACCCAATTTCCTAATTGAGTAGTTGTAACAGTGTTATTTGCCCCATTAAGATAAGTGTTGTTTAATAGGGTAGAACGTAGTCCTTTCCAAATGTAATCAAGGAACCCACTAATATCTTTAAACTTATTAGTTCCGTTAGCTACATTAAGTAATGAATCATATTGACCTCCTAATGCAAAAAAGAAATTTTGAACTTTAGTATTTTTTCCTTCTGGAAATTCTGTAATAATACTTTTTAAATCTTCACTACTTATATTGAGATTTAAAATTGAACTCAATTCTTTTAGAAAAGAATCTACATTATCATTTTGAATACCATCTTTTATAAAGGTAGTTACATCTTTAATGTATGAACTATTCATTAAATTAGAATGAGATAACCAAGCCTTTTGTTCAGTAGTTAATCCATTCAGTCTATCTTCTAACCCATTATAAGTATAGTCTTTATTCCTAATTGGATTAGTTGTTGAGTATTTCTTCGTACCATCTTCTGTAACTACCCAACCAAAGTTAGCACCCTCACTTTTTACCTGAATTAAAGAAGATATTTCTTGTAAGAATCCAGCTCTTTGTTCTGGAGTTAATACGGCAATAATATCAACTATTCTTTTTGCAATTGGATCACTTGTTTTATCTTTATCAAGAGCCTCAAGTAATCCTGCTTTCTTATAAGTTCTTTCAGCTACATTTCCTACATAAGAAAACACAGCATCACTACCAACTTTATATCCATCAGCATCTACAATTGTAGATAATATACTACGAACAGAAAGAGAAACTTTTTTAGTAGCCTTAATAGAGTTGTCAGAAAGTTTGTTCTCTCCCTCATCTCCTTGGTCTGCTTCATCATTAATATCTTCAACCTTATCTAATTCTAAATTAGAATTAAACATTGAATTAACTACTCTATTTGAAACTTCATAAAGTTTTGGATCTATCTCTTTTAATTTCTCACCAAACTCATGAACATCATTATAAGAATAATCTTCTTTCATTTCAATGCCTAAATCAACATTATCAAACACTTTCTGTTCAGTTGATGTAGGATTGTTTTTTTCATTTACATATTGAGTTAACAATGTATAATAAGCAGCAAATGAAGTATCACTTTTATCTTTATTATTAAAAGCAGTATTCTTATCAGAAACAACATTCAATAATTGTTGTGTTAAAGTTGTAGATATAATATCAACAGCTTTAGCCAAGCGTGGATTTACAATCTTATTTCGTTGGTCTTTATCAAGGCCCACCAAAGAACCTTGGTCAACAACAAATGGTTGTTTAGATAAGGTCATTTGTCTTGCTAATAATCTACTAACATCTTGAGCATTAGCTTTACCAATCAATCTTTTTAATTTACTCCAAACACTTTTTAACCATTCTTGAACTTGAGCTAACTTAGAACCACTTACTTTATTCTTTAGTAACTCTAAAGAATTAGTAGCTATCATTTCATTTAAAGCCTCATTCAATTGTTCTGCCTCTGTTTTATCAGGATATAGTTCTTGAGCATCCTTAAAGAATTGAGTATCCTTAACAAGCTTATATCCCAATTTAACTAATGGATGATTATCTCCAAGAATCTCTAAGAATACGTGACCATATTCGTGTATTAATGAAGTTTGAATAGCTTTAGTTGGATCTATCTCAATACCACTTTCTACAATACGAGCAAGTACTTGAGCACCATATTTCTCACCTAAGTTATTTACTTCCTTTACAGATATAAATGGGAATAACTTTTTAAAGATTTTCTTTATTTCATTATATAACTCAGGATTGTTTTTAATTAAAGATTCTTCAAGAGATGAAATACCTTTCCTTTGTTCTTTCGGTTGTAAGAATTTCTTTAAAGCATTCATCTTACGATTCTCTGCATCAGTATTACGAGCTACATCTTCATCTATCTCTGCTTGTTCCTCGTTACTAACCACGTTAGTAACGTCTACTTGCTCTTGTTCTTTTTGGCTTTCAGCTTTTGTTGTTTCTTTTTTCAAAGACTCCTTAGCGGCCTTTCCTTTAGTCCATAAAGAAAGTATTTTATTAAATTCTGCTGGATGCTTTCTCCAAACCTCCTTTATTAATGTGCTACCCTGAGTTTTCATAAAATCCTCAACAGAGGCATTATCTGTACCATGCTCATCAACAAGTAATTTTATATCATCAACTAATAAATTTCTCTTGGCATTGTATGATTCTAAATTAGTATTCGTAAAAGAAGTAATAGTATTTTTTAAATTTTTACTTTCTAAAATACTACTTATTTCATTACCAGTTTCATTTGCAATTTTTTGTAATTCTTCAAGAGCACCTTTTTCTTCTACAGTTGTTTCTTCAACTTCTTCTGCGACTTTTTCTTCAGTAATAGTTGACCCAAATACCTCCTCTTTAATTTCCTCAATACGATCTAAAACTTCTCCAGGAATAGGCTTGTTATTTTTATCTACATATTGAATACTTCCACCTACATTAGCTTCTTTAATATTAGTTAAATCATATTCCGGAAACTCTTCCTTTAATTTTTTATCTAATTCTTGATATGCTTTTTCTGAATCAAATTCTTCATCTACATCTTCCTTTGGAGTAGTTTCGGTTTCTTCAACCTCATCTTCTTCACTCTTTATTTCAGTTAATCCATCTTCTGTTATTTCTGGATTATTATAAATATGAGAAATTGCATTTTTATCAATACCAAATTTATTACCAATACGTTCAATAATAGCTGCCTTTTGTTCGGGAGAAGCGTTAATTGCTTCTTCAAATGCTTCAATGATTTCTGTTTTACCATCTGGACTTAATGCCATTTCAGTTAAAACAACTTCACCACCATCTTCATTCTTAGCTTTATAAACATTACCAAAAGGTTTTTCAGGAACTATTGATTTACCATCTTTAATAGTTTGAATTTTACCCTCATTATTTGCTTGCTCATTATTTAAAGGATCAATCCTTAATTCTTTAGGCAACATTTCATTTACCTTTTTAATATTAGCCGCTAAATTTGGAGCAATCTCATTTTGATTAACAGGATTGTAATGATACTTTTCTTTAGGAGTAAATAATGCTTTCTCAAGTTTTGTACTTACTTTACTATTATGTTCTTTTCTTGCTTCAATAACTTGTTCATCAGCATTACTTATTGCTTGAACTACTTTTTCAGAATCATTTCTTATCTCAGTTAATAGTTCTGAAATTTGACTTTTCTTTTCAGGATAGTTTGTATTTTGTTCTTCTAACCAAGGAGATTCTAATACTTCCGAAGCTCTATCTCTTGTAACCATTTGATTATAAGACTGATATTTAGCATTAGGGCTATCCATTTTATGCCACATTTGCTTCTCATACTTAACCATTTGGTCAACCTTATCTACAAAATTATTAAGTTCATCCTTAGACATAGAACCATTGGCCTCTTGCTTTGCAGCATAATTCTTTAATGCTTTAATATTCTGAGGCTTTCCTTTTTCTAATGATGTTCTAACATAATGATAAGCAGATTGTTCTTTTAATCCATTTTTAGCAGATCCACCACCAGACATAACACCACCTAAAATAGCACCATAAAACCCTTCCTCTGCGGCTTGTAACCAAAATTGAGGATTCCTGTAATCTGTTCCGTACTTACCTTCCCCTACCTTTGCATCTTCATCAGCAAAATAATTATCCCATATTTGTTCTCCCGACTGCTCAAGTATCGATTGTAATGTTTCAGTAAATCCTTCAGAGCCAGCACCATGTCCAAATGCCTTAGCTATGTTTCCAACCTTACGTTTAGCATATGCTTTTTTTCCAATGTCTTTTACACCAACACTAACAATGTCCTTAAACTCTTCTAATCCAAGACGTGTTCCTCCTTTTTGAGCTACCTTTTTAATCGCTGTATTTATTGCTCCTTTCTCAAGGTATTTAACAGCTCCTTTTTTCATTGGATTAGTAACCCCTTGCATTCCGACTTTCTCTAAAGCAGTAATAGGTACAGATAATACTAAAGCCATTTGAGATGCTTCTTCTATTGATAGTCCATTTTCTCTACCACTTGATAAAACAGAACCAAACACATCAGAAAATGTAGTTGCCATATACGCAGCCTTTCCAACATAAGGAACAAAAGATAATACCATTGGCGCCATAGAAGCTAATCCACTACCCATACCACCGGCAAATGCTCTTATATTTCCAGTTTCAAAAAATGATTGATTAGATTGATTGCTTGTTCTTTCTTCTGCTTCCTCATACCACTCGGTCATTCCCTCAATCCAATCAGTAACAAATTCAGATTCTTCTCCTGGTACTGCAGCAGCAATTCCCGGAATAACAACCCCAAGCCCAAAACCAACTCTATTCATTCCTTGCTGAAAGTGTGTAGCGAAATCATCCCACACACTATTTTTAAAGTCATAAACATTACTGTAACTTTCATCGGGAGCCATTGAGCCAGAAATCGATTCATTTTCATCACCAGACATAGCATCAATAGATTCAATCCATTGTTTCTTAAATTCAGGAATAGATACACCAGTAGCTAAGATATCTTTCTCAACATCATCATACTCAGGATTATCCATATCATTGAAATATTCCAAAGTACGCTTAGATTTTTCTGCAAATCTTTCTTCCTTAGCATTATCTTTAGCAACTTGTTCAGCCTTAGTATCTAAGGTTATAGTTGGTTCAGTAGCACTTGCTTCATGTATTATTTTTTCTGGCATAGATAATTTTATTATTCTTCGTAATAATTTCTAAAAGCATCTCTTGTGACACCACCACCACCACCTGTTCCTCGAACATCACTATCCATTTGCTTTCCTGTACCTTGTAATTTTTCTGTTCCTTTCTTTCTCGCAGTAGGAGAATCGTTTAATGGAATAAAAGCAGTTACCTCATAATTATCATCACCCCAATCTCCACCACCTAAATCTTTAACTAATCCTTTCCATCCCGCAGTAATATGGTCAAACCCTGTTTCACTACGAATGTTTCCAGATCCAATTTCTCCAACTGTTTGAGCAATTCCCGAAGCATCTTTTAATGTTAAAGCACCTCCTTGTTCTAATGCTGGCTCATGAGTATATATAGTAGCTTGTAAATAAGACTTTCCATTTATTCTATGAACTTTAGGCTCTACATTTGTTACTGTATAATTAGAAGTCCCTAAATCTATCATTTCTCCTGTTCTTGGAGAATAGATTCTGCTATCAGCTAATCGTTTTGGATTTAAAATTTTATCAGCATCTATTAAATTATTATCTTTATCTCTTGTTTCTTCACCATTTAACTTATCAAAATTTAAACCTAATTGAGAAGCTATTTCTTTTAATTCATAATTTGAAACTGTATGTGTATTATAATCTTTTGAACCTACACTTCCATCTGGATTTTTCCATTCAGTAGCTCTTGCAGATTCAGGATTATGCCCTTTACCACTTAATGCTCTACCATATTCATCATCATATCCCGGTTGAGGTTGCGTTGCTCCAATAGCGGCAGCAGCTTTTGCAGTTTTATAAATTGTTTCAGCCTTCAGTCCTTGTTCTTCTAACTCAGACATTGACTTCCATTTCCAAGATAAATCCATTCCTTTCTCCTTGCCAGCTTTCCAACGTTCTACATATGTGTTAGCCAAGTGTTTAGCATACTCTTCACTTGCTCCATCAGCCATAGCTTTAAACATAATATCAGAAGCAGTAACTTCATTTGGCCCTGTAGGATTGTTGTGGTCTTTGTACGTACCCTTGAAAGACATTGCATTAATATCCTTCTTTTCTTCAGAACCATTATAATTAATTTGTTTAATAACTCCTCTTTTATAAAGTCCTATTTGTTGGTCTATAGTTAATTTGGTAGGTTTAACTACCTGATTACCATCTTCATCAAGTACTGGCTCTCCTTCTTTAAATTGAGGAACATCTGTTTCAACAGGAGCAAACCAACGATTACCTCTTTGTTTATCAGCTATAATTTTAGCCATGTTTTCTTTATTCGATAAAGCAGTTTTAACTTCTCCCGATTGTAAGATTGAATTTTTATATTCGTTCAATTCAGTAATACCACCAGAGGAAACATAACGAGATAAATCACCATTATTTCTTGCAATACCTTCAATAATATTTTGACGTGAACTTCTTTCAACCTCTTTAATTCTTTCTTGGTCTTCAGGTAAGACATCAATAGCTGCCATTTCATTTAAATAGGCATTGATGTTTTCCTCAGCCAACATTGATTGTTGAGTTTTCTTTTCTTCATCTGCAGATTGTTGTTGAACAATTTGCATATTCATTGCCTTATCCTGTCTGCGTTGAGCCCAGTTGTCAGTTCCCCTTAATGTTGAGTATAATCCCCAATCTGCCATAGTGTAAATATATTAATTTTTTAATACTTTAAAGACTCAAGTTCTTTAGATAATTTTTCAAACTTTGGATCATCAGGTTCTAACGCCTCCATAGCTGTTGTAATTTCATTAGCTCTTTTTCTATTTTCAGAAGCCTTTATAGTTGATTTGCCCGCAGTAGGTTTTTCTATTGAAGCAACGTCTTGTGGTTCTCCACGAGAAAATGTACTTTGTTTTTCTAATTGACCAGTTTCTTTATTAACAGCAGTTCTTGGGCTTGTTACAGAATTAACTAATTCAACTCCAGAACTATTACCTAAAACATCTGCATCAGAAACTTGTGGTTCATTATTACTTTCAACAATTTTTTCTTCACCAGGAGCTAATCTATTAGATTCATTATAAGCATTCTTAGATTTTTCAGCTCGATATTCATAATCTGATCTTGCTTTGTTTACCCTATCAGCATCAGCCTTATCTCTATAGAAAGCACTTGACTCAGTATCTTCTGTTTTAGCACGCATATAATTATAATAAGGACTATCCTTTCCAAATTGTTTTTTATAGTCATTTCTTTCTTTCATATTAGTTATAGCATCCTGAACTAATCCAGCACCCGCTTCTTTAGTCATCATCGTTTGAGATAAATCATCTTGGAAGATTTGTCTATTAATCGACTCATCCTGTAAAGCCATCCCTTGAAAGTTTTGTCTATTTAACCTACGTGCCGCTTCATCAGTTGCAGCAGTCTTACCATATTCATCATAAAGACCTGCAGCAGCACTTTGAACATTTCCTAAATACGCACCAGCACTTCCTCCCGCACCTCTACGAATATTCTTAACATTATAAGCATAAGCAGTTTCAGATTGTCTATTTCTATAATCTTTTTCTTCTGGAGATAAACCTTCATTACGCATACGTTCAGCTTCACCCATTGCTTGCTTAAACATACCTCCTCTTTCATAAGTAGGAACATCTTCTGTTGCCCCCATCATTCCAGCAATACCACGTCCTACATCAACAATATTTCCAAACACATCATTATCAGACTGATTATCAGGAGCGTATTCAAAATTAAATTTTTCTGATTCGATAGCATTGTAATCATCTAATGCTTTTTGATCAGCTTCCATATTAGCTTTTAAATCTGTTATAGGCTTTCCATATTTATCATAATTAATTTTTTCACCAGTTTCAGGATTTACATCATCAACTCGAGATTCTGTTTTTGTTTTTCCTTTACCTTTACCACCACTTCCATCATCAGTTGCTTCAACTGGAGGAATTGTTTCTTTAGGAATTATTTCTTCAACAGCCTCAAAATTACCACCAATTCCTCCCATAGCAGTTAAGAATCTTTGTGGAGTAACACCAGGAGTTGCACTTCCTGTAGAAAAATCATATCCTCCAATCTTATTTGCTTGCGATTGTGTTGAACCACCCTTTCCTGCAGCTACTTCTTCATCATACTTCTTATGAGTTTCATCAAATTCTTTTAAAGCTTGTGAAGCCTCACTGCTTTCTCCGTAATTTTTTTCAAATTCAGCCGTAGCAAGTTCATATTCTTTTTGGTATCTATCTTTATCCTCACCTTTTCCAAGGGCAATTTTTGATTGCATTTCTTCTAAAGCTGTTTTACCTTCAATTTGTTTTAAGTTATATTCATCTCTAAAATAAGGATACGCTATATCGTTCATTAAAGCTCCTTTCATCCTACTAAATTCAGCGCCACCATTATAAACAGAATTTGCTTCTTGAACTATGTTATTAGCTTCTATTGCTTCATTTTTTGATAACCCATCCTTCTTAGATTTTCTAACCAATTGAGCAAAACGATCTTTCTTATTTCCTTCGCCACGTTGAAAATCAGTTATAATTTTATCTTTAGCTTTCCAAACTTCCATTTTCTTATCTTCTAATCTTTGTTTAGAAGTTTTTACCCTTTCTTTTATGCTTATTGTATTATCATTCATGGTATTGGATTTAACTTTTAATTCAACATCAGTTGTAGTATAAGGTTTATTAGCTTTAATTGTACTTTGAATAGAATTTCCATATTTAGAACCAGTAGCATATGGAGAATTTCCTAATGCTTCTGCTTGAGCTTCAGGTGTCTTAGCATTACGCACATCAGCATAAGTCTTTCCACCACCTTGTGTTTTTATTACATTTATATAATCTTTAACAGAATCCTCTACTGAATTGTAAGTTCTAAAATCAGATTTTTTACTAACTTTAGTTCCTCCAACTTCTTCATCAGAAGCCATGTTAACTCCCTTTCCTTTTATTCCAAAATAATTATTATGCTTTGAACTTAGTCCACTCTCTCCCCAATTACTTTCAATAGCCATTTGAGCAATAACAGTTTCAGGAAACAACCCTGTTCCTTTAACACTATCCGCAACCATTGAATAGTATTTATCGTAAAATTTTTGTTGTTTAGTTTTTTCTGCCATAACAATTACACTCTATATGATGCATTACCTTGAGTTGTTTTATTAGCTATTTTTTTAGCTGAATCGTCATATCCTTGATTAACTTTCATGTGTGCTGAAACCTGACCTAAAGCAGAGCCAAGTACTGGAACTATTGCAAGGGCATCTCCAGCCTCACCAATAGCATCGGCACTACCTCCACTATCTGCTTCAGCAGAATAATCAGACTCAGACATTTGTAGTACTTCTTCCTCTGTCATTCCTTCTGAATCAGTATTCATTTGATCCATTACTTTTTGCTTTCCTTCCGATGCGATTTTATCCGTTAATGCAGTACCAGCTTTATCTGCAAACATTGAAGTTCCTCCTTGAGCAACAGTTTTACTTACACCACCACCTAATTTAGATATAAATGCACCAGCTTTAGTAGCACCTCCCAACTCACCTAAACCTTTAGTTCCTGCTTTACCAAATAAACCACCACCCATTTTTGTAGCAGCACTCGCTGTCTTTGCAGAACCTCCCATTGCTCCCGATAATGCAGAACCAACTTTTGTTGCTCCACCTCCCGCACCTGCTCCTTGCATACCAACACCAATAGCATTAGCCCCACCAAGAGCCATAAATGCTTCTGCACCTAATTTTAAATCACCAACAGCAGCACCCATTTCATCTTTAGTCTGTCCTTTTATAACCTCGCTGGCAGAAGATCCTGAACTTAAATTTCTGCCCGCTAAATTTGTAGCAAGACCCATTCCTGGAACAAAACTTAATGCTTTATTAAAGTTAGTTTTCTTTCCTGTTCGCTTAAATAATGGGGCCATAGCAGCAGCCTTCCAACCAGTCTGTGCTTTAAATCTACTATGTTGGTCTTGTTGCTCTAATTCTTGTGTGCTTGAAAATACTGCCATAATTAAAATCTTTTTGACGGTCTAAAATAAGTTACTAAGTTAGTAATTCTGTCATTATAATCTATTAAAAAACTTCTTGAGTTCTTAAACTCAAGAGTTAATGAAAGATGTTTACCCCTCATTCTATCGTCTTGAGTTTCCGATCTTAAAGGAACTCTTAATATATCTTCTAAATATTTCTTTCTACTATCAGTAGCCATATCCATAAAATAAAAATGAGTTTCTGTTAACATTAATATCTTATCAAGTTTAATGTTACCATCTTCATTACAATTTATTCTTAAAGAATCAAACGCTTTAGAAATCATTGGAGACTCATTCACTGAAACAGTTACGTATGATTTAGTTGAAAATGAAATGAAATTTGATTTCAATCCCATATCGTGAATTTGAATCTGATTAGCTAACTCATACTCTCCTTTAGAATCTTGAGAAGTAACAACAAACTTAGTTCCAATATAATGAGTTGGAGAATAAGAATGATAAGATACAAACCAATCCCCATATTCATTATATGTAAGACTTGATTTATGAGGAGTTGTTTCATCAATATCTACTTCCTCATATAGCCACGCATCGTTAAGTCCATGTCTATAAATTTTATAGTATGTTTTTGCTTGTGCTGTAAATAATAATATTTTATTATTATCCTTATCTATATTGTAAACCTTACAAGAAGTTTGAACAGAATCAGGCTTAATAAATAAATACATTATTGTATTCTCATTAACACCAGCATCTACATTACCCATTGGTAATTCAATACCACCACCCGATAAAGGAATAGAAATAATAGCAGTTTGATTTTGCTCTACAATTAACGGATCATAAGTTTTTCCAAATCTACTTCTTGAAATTATAGTAGACAATTGAGAACCAAGAAGATAAATTGTTCTATCTCTATTGAAAGTAAATATAGCTTCATTATTCCCATAATCAAAAACACCATGAATACCTCTATTTAATACTGGGTTATCATAGTTCTCATATAATGGTAATTCTTGTTCTAAAAACTGATGCTCTCCTTTAACATCGGATAAAGGATTTTGTCCATCTTGAGCAAACCTTATTATCTTACGTTTATTTACATCAATCCAATAAGCAGCTTTATCAGAGCTAAACAAACTCCATTGATGCTGATTACCAAATTCAGTAGATATATAATCTACGCCATCTAATTTATCACCCACACCAGTACTTAAAGTTCCCCCTTGTTGTGATTCAATTAATGCTCTATCAGAAGCTCTTAATCTTCCAAAGGCTGAAACTTGCCAAGAGTATATTTGATTGAAGATATATAAGGAACTTGTAATCTCCCCATAAACTCCATTTAAATCTCTAAAATCATTTACCTGAAATGTTCTCCAAGTATCGATAGTATCTCCGTATAATTTAGTAGGACTATATCTCCAACGAACAGGAAATATATCATTAGCTAAAAAGTTAACAGGCTTAGGATTAAAGAATACAATTATTTCTGCAAAATTTAAAACACCATTAATATTAAACTCTTCAAATACTCCCTCATTTACACCATCTACTTCATCCGCACTATAAACCCCCCATTTAGAGCCGGGATAACTTGTTCCACCACCCCTTGTATCTCCATCACGAGCCATAACATTAGCCCATACCAACATTTTATCTGTTCCATTTCCACCTTCACTTCCAGCAAATCTTAATGTATGATTAAATTCATTTTCCCAAGGCCAAATACGACCATCAGAATAATCATCAGATTTAAGGTCTTTAGAATAAGGGTACATTCTCATTTGAGAAACATAATCTAAAAAACAATCTCCCCCATATATTTCTATATCATTAAATTTATCATCAAGGGGCATACCTTGAGCATCAAATGTAGGGTTGTTAACGGGTTGAAAATGACCCATTCCATAAAATATAGTCTGCTCTAAAGAACTTAAAGTCAATCCACCATAAGGAGAAACATTAGGTCTTACCCAATTAAAAAGTAAATGCCCCATAAATGCTACACCAATTGAATTGTATGCTCCACCTGGATAACCACTATCTTCTCTATTACCATTCTTAAACATAGCTTGAGAGCAATAGGTTGAAGGATCAGATAATGGTTGACCTACAAAGTTTCCATGCTGAAGATATAAGGATTCAAAAGCACCATGAGCTCTACGAGTTTGATTATTACTTCCCTCTCTTGCACTTACATCATTATTTAGTCTGGTACCTGTTCCTCCCCAATCTTCTATAAATCCTCTTGGATTTAATAATGCTGTAGTAACAACACCATCCATATATGATTCATATCGAGGCCAAGGGTTGTCTGATTGTCCATTGTAATGCCAAGTATTCCAAGTATTATATTGTCTTCCATACCACATGTATGAAGCAGTAGCTTTGTACAAAATTGGAGACCCACCACCATTATTATATGTATCCCAAGCACATCCAATTATCTTTACTTGATCTTCACTGTTTAATGAAGGTAAAGATGATGTTCCAAAATTTAACGCAGGAGCATACAATACAGAACCATTAGGTCTAATATAAAATCTATTTTCTAAATTATTTCCATCATGATTATAAGCTAAGAATAAATCCAATTGCATTTGATTACCATTTCCTATGGTAGTATTATTAGGAGCAGACCCTTGAGTGAAATCATAAAAGTTTTGATTTGTTGAAGGTAAAGGAAGTGTTACTGGTCCATCTTCATTATCAGTAGTTCCCACACAAGGCATAATTGCTCCTTGTAGTAAAATTGTTTTATCTCTTGAGGCTCTAACAATCTTGAATCCACTAATTAGATGTTTAATACTTGTAATATCTATACCACCAATTTTAATTCCCATTACTCTTAAATGGCAAACTGCTCTATCTCCAGCAATTTCCCCACTATAATCTTGACCTACATCTCCAACTAAAACTTTTGGACTTCTAAATCCTTGATAATTATAGTTATTTGTTGGCCATGCATCAGCTATTTCATTAGGACCACTTACGTAAGACTGGATAGTTCCATCTTCTCTTACTCTATCCCACTTAAATTCACTTGCTGTTTGATTAGGAAATTGTAAATCACCTAAATGAAATGCAAAAGATTCAAATCCAAGTAAATCGAAAAATACAATAGCAAGTCTATATGTTTCTGCTCTAAAAAATCCGGGCATTAAATGATCTATTTGAGTACCCTTGTAATTAACATAATCATTTACAATTTGATAATCTTCCACACCACCTACGGCACTATGCTGTTGTAATTGAGTTATTCCAGTCTTAGGATATTGATGTGTTATTGGAGAAGTAAGAGCTCCATTTGGTTGACCTTCATCAGAACGCATATCCTTATACATAGGACGTATTGTTAAATTTTCAAGGATAGGCTCTAAATCAAACTCTTGTAAAATATTTTCTTTAATGTTTCCGTAGTATAATGAAGCATCTTTAATATTAAGTGTTTTAGCGCCAACCATTCCACTAAATGTATCAGCTATTTCAGAAGGCAATAAAGGTTCTCCAACATTTCCTACGTGATCATAAAACTGAACATCGCCACCAACACCCTTGATAATATCTGCTTGAAGAAATACTTTAGCTTCTGTCACTACAGAATTTGTTTGAGAATATGCATAAGCAATTCTTATCCTATCATATCGTTGGTCAATTCCTTTTACTTGAATTTGATTACCCTTACTTGTTGAAACCCCAACAGAACTAAATTGATATTGATGCCAATTATCATTACTTACTTGAGCATTAACAACAACAACTCTACGAGAAATAGGGTACCAAGGAGTGTTATACCCTTCCTTTGTACCTAAACTATAAGTATATTGATATATCCCAGCAAGCAATCCACCACCTACATTTTTAACATACTTAATCATTCCCATTCTAAAATTGGTTTGACTATTCATTGAAAATACAGATGGAGAAGCTATTGAATACGCAACTACATCAGATTCATTTCCATTAGGAGTAGCGAGATTTCCGTCAAAACTCATTGTAAATGTTCTTGGTCTATTGCTATCAATAGCAATCCCATCAACCCAATAACATCTTATTATCTTAGGGTTTTCATAAAGAAAACGAGCTTCAATTTGATTCTTATAAAGTAAGTCAAACTTATCTCCATTAGGATCATTTGCATCATTAAACAAAGTTTTATATTGTCCAATACCAGATTCATTAATTGAGAAGATTCCAATTTCAGTATTAGATAATAAAGGATTTGGATCTTCAAAAGTGGACCAAATAATTCTAATATTATCATTACCTGTATTCCCTAATATTTTATATTGACGGACATCCAAGCCGTTATTAGGAGATAAAACAAAAGAAGTCTTAGTTCCATTCTCAGTTACCCAAGAATAAGTACCATCCTTATTAAACATTATACGTCCATTCATAGAATCTCTATAAGTAGACTTATCAGTATTTAGAATGTCTGTATCACCAGTCATTCCACCACCAAAAATATTCATTGACGAATTTCCTTGACTCATATTTAAAAGATTTCAGGACTTGGTAATGGCACCAATTGCATCCATAGATTAGCTAAGTATTTTAATTCTTCTGCATTAGGTAATTCATCATCACCTCTTGCTTGTCCACATAAATCAAACCATCTTGTTTCAGCAGTCTTATGAATATATTGAGCAACTTTACCATTATAAAATCCTACACTTAAATACATAAACATTAGATATGCAGTTATAGCATCTTCGTGAGTTTCAGATATTAGAGGCCATCCTTCTTTATCTAATTCTATACCCATATAAGAAATACCTATCTTGGTATTGTCTAAGGCATTAAAATTAATACATCCATTATCTACCGAGAATACAGAAGCAGAATTGTTACTGTAATCATATCCGTAAGAACTAAGAGAATCTAACCCTCCACTTCCTCCATCAGACAATAAGCCCGTATTCAACTCCGCAACAGCTCCATTAGCTAAATTCTTAGAATGTAGTATTGGATTTGTATTGGTATTATTTAAATCAACAGTATTCTTTTTAGAAGGAACTCTTGCTTGATAAACAGATTGAGCTACAAAACCCGTAACACTATCAGTAAATAAAGCAACATTAAATCCAAAATCAGGACTATCCCCAGTTATAAATAAAGTTCCATTACCCGAAGTAGCAGTATAACCAATATTTCCAATAGCATTAATTTGTGTTGCAAGAGCTAAAGCAATTGTAGTTAGCGTATCGCCTCCTTGAACAAGATAATTAAATGTATTTGAATTAATTGAACCACAATTATTTATAGTAACAGTTACAGTTATTAAATCTCCAATAGCAAAAACACCCGTAAATGATACTAAAATAACTAACGGTACACCTGGAACATTTGTAATTTTCTGTCCACCAATAAAATTAGACGGATCTACTGCAGGATTTTTAAATCCTTTATTAAATAATCTAAATGAGCGCTCAGTTGTATTGATAATCTTATTACCAATTTTGATAGCTTCTAAATAAGCAAAATTTGGAGGAAGAGATGCTTTACGATTTCTAATTGTCAATTCACACTCTTGATGCCTATAAGATGAAGTAGAACCTATCTTGCTTTCTCCTTCACAAGCCCAACGAGAAAAATCATCTTTTATATTATTAGTAACCTTTAAACCAAGATTACCGATAACATTACCTATTACCCGATTTAATGAAATTTTATTTTTAGTATTACCCATAACTTATTTTATATGTTGTATATAATCAGTTGAAGCATTCCTTCCATATCCATCTAAAGTATAATCAAGATAATCGTAACCATCTTCAACTAACTTCATGTATGCTCTTTTATATTTTATATTAATATTAAATCGATACTGTCTTAATTTTTTAGGAGCATCCCAGAAAACAAAATACCAGTAACCAGATTTAGTTTTAATTTTAACTTTTTTTCTTATAACCTTCCCTAATTCATCTTTATAAAAAGATATTCTAAATGGATTGTATCTAATGCACTGTGCCTTAACTACATTTAATATTCCAAATTTATTTAATAATGGAACACTAACCCCTTTAATCAATACCTCAAAAGCAATGATAAAATACATTCTAACAACCATCGCAAATACCCTATAACTTATTTCTTTACTTTTTATAACACCTTTTGGAAATTTATTTAGCTCTAAAGTAATATCCTCTTGACATTCTTCATACACTCCGTAAAGAGTATACCTACCATGGTTATCCAATTTTCGCATTATCTAATCTTCCATTATTTAATTCATCATTAACAGCCTGAGCAGTCCAATTCAATTCATTCCTTAATATCTTAGTCAATGTATATTCATACAATCGAGCAGGCATTGGATAATCATCTACTGCTGGGTCAAAACATCTTGGCTCACAACCTTCTGTAGAATAACCAACAACTTCTTGAGGTTGCTCAAATACTCCACGAACATTTATATACTGCATATCAATATCATCTCCTACTAAGATAACATATAAATTTTGTCCAATAAGAAAACAACGATTAGATAATTTACCAAATCGAGTAGCTGCCTTATAATTAGCAGTGTCGGGAAAATTCACAACGAAAGGAGATTGTTTATTAATCTTTCCAACATAAGATAATGCTCTTAGGTCAGGAAAATCAACCAATTTAGGTAGGACCACCTTTTTAATTTTACAACCCCATTCAACATCAGGACATTCACTATCTGCTTTATCTACTTCAACTAATGGAATAACACCTAAGTCTTGAACTAACTGAGGGTCAATATCCTTTCCATAATCTGTAATTTCAAAGATACCAGAAGCTCTATATCCATTTATCCAAAAACGAACTTGCTTGATGTTTAATCTTTCATCATCAGAATCGCCTTGCCCTCCACGAGCAATGTTTCTAATATTAAATGCATATTGGTCTAATGTTGGCATAGTGTAAAATTAAAAAAAGGTGATGGCTTTGGACCACCACCTTTGAAATAAATAATATTTAATTAGTTACGGTATTAACGCAGCCAATGCAGCAGCTTGAGCCACTGTTCCATACCAATAGATTTCACTTGCAGTTACACCAGCAGAATCAATGAATGGTATTGCCACTTCGTGGTGAAATACAATTCTTAATGTAGTGTAATTAGCAGCAGTAATATCTCCAGCAGGAATACCTTTGTCTACTAAATCAGATGGCTGACCTTCTGAAATTACAGTTGCAGTAGGAACACTTACAATAGTACCAGCAGCACTATCAGTAAAAGTATAAGCAACTAAACCTCTTTTATCATCATCAAACTGAGTAACAGTCATTACACCCGCAATATTAGATACTGAAGCATAAGGAGAATTTAATGGATTGTTTACATCCGCTAAAATCATCGCAGTAAATGCATTAGCTATATCTGTTACAGTTGCTAAACCTGCTTGTACTGTATGTGAATATTTCTTTCTAAATAATTGACGAGAAGTCAAATTAGAAGTAATAGTCAAAGATACATTATCTCCTACAGCGTAAGCATTAGCAAACGTTACTGTTAAATACCCAGCAACACCTACTACCTGAGCGATAGAGATTTTACTTTTTAATTCTGATTGATCAACAGAAAACTTTTCAGTTACGTTGATTTTTCCAGCAGTTAAAGCCGGAAGATTACCTACTCCATTTAATAGAGCGATAACGGCACGTCCATTTCTTGACATAATTTTTTATTTTTAAGTTAAAACTATTGTTAATTAAAAGCCCATACGATTTCTCGTTCTTACAGGTCTATGGAATACAGGCTTTTCAGAGCTAACTGCCTCTTCCACTTCTTCTACATTTCCCTCAACTTGTTCAATAGGAGCTTCACTTTCTAATTGAGTGGCTACTTCTTCATTAACAGTATCAGTAGATTCATCAGTAGTTGTTTCTTCAATTGCTACGGTTTCTGTTACTTCTGGTTGAGCCTTTGTCGCTTCTATCTCAGATTTTTGAACCTTTAGCATTTCTTTAACAATAACATCTTTCTTTAACTTCATGTCAATTCCAGAACTTAAATCAATAGTAGCCAATTCTTTTTTAGTAAAGGCCATTAATTGTATTTTGTTATAAGTTACTTTTTCCATTGTAATATTTTTTTAATTTTCTTGATTTATTTCGCTTTGTTGCATTTGATAATTTAACTGTTGTTCAGTATTAGCCATCATCATCCTTACTGCAATATTAACAATTTCATCATGAGTAAATATAGGCATATTTGAATCAATATTGTTAGCAGGATTATTAATATCTCTAAATACAGTTCTTGGTATTTGAAGATATTTTAATACATATGATAACGGAGTTGTATCTGACAAGATTAATGCTACATCATTAGTGCCATCATTCTCCTCAGTATATAACGGATTATCATCTGCAGGTTTATTAAACGGATCCTTTTGAATTTCAGCCTCATCATCAATTTGAAGCGGAGAAATCTTTTCTACCGAAGTACCATTACCACAAGGCTTATTAAACACACCACTTAAACTTAATGTAAACATAAAGTCTTTTATAGTGGAATAATTAACTGTTGAGGTATTTACTCCTGTAGATTTTCTAACTAAAGGTAATAGCTCCTTACGAGTACGCTCATCTTGTTCAAAAAACTTATATCGAGTTTCAGCATATTCATGATGAGCTCTATTTAAAAACTTATCCTTCTCTGTACTACTGTACCAAGGAGAATTAGCTTTGTCTAAAAGCAAATCACATTCATCTTGCATTTCGATTATAGTCATTTTACTTTAATGTTTTACGCATTGATGGAACTAAATCATCGTTGTCTTTAAGCCAATCTACTGCTTGTTCAAAAGTCGCACCCATCAGTTGCCCTTGGTAAGTATATCTACCATGTTTAACCTCAAACATACCTGACTCTATTCCTTTTCGTATAAGAACTTTAAGTTCACGTAAATCGTCATTCCATTCGTTTAGAACTAATCCCGGATTAGTTTCGGCAACATCATAAATACTACGTTTTATAACTTTGTCAGAACTACCAGGTTTAACTTTAATTAAAAGCACTCTTGCAAAATTCTTCAATTCATCTCCCTCAAGAGCTTGAATAACAGTCATTGCTTTCGCTTCATTATCTTTTAATGCAACATAAGCATCTGCATCAGATTCGTGGTTAACAATTACAAGTACTGGTCTTGGACCATTAATATAAAGGGGATGAAGTCTTACCTGTTCATAGGTAAGCCTATCATCCAATTCCTTCATATCTAAATATACTGTTCGAGAAAATTTCTTAACCCTTTCGTTTCCGTATTGGTCAACGAAAGGTCGATATCTTCCTTTGGCATCTGTATAACCACGAACTGTAATAGTACCTGTCCTTTTAGGGTCTTTTAAACGAATTTCGACATTCCCTTCAGGGGGTGCCTCACCGCATAATTCCTTAATCCTTGCCTTAGTAACAGGCTCTTTAACATTTTCCATTTTTCTAAAATATAAGTATTATTAATAATTAATTAAGCAAATACTAATTGTCCACAAGAAAGTGGGTTTCTTACAATGATACCTGATTCACAAAGTATCTCACAAGTAAACGCATCTCTTGAGTTTGCAGCCTCCATTTGACCTTGGTTAAATGGATTTACCATTCCAGAGATATATTTAATAATCATACCTCTATCAATTCCTGCAGCACCTTTCACTTTTCTTTCGATATTAGAAACACCATCAGTTGTTCCCATATCTAAGAATACCATTCTGAAAGACTCTTTTGGGAAACCACTAACTGGGTCAATGTTGTTTCCATGTAAATTCGGATCATCGAATAAAGAGTTATGTACCAAAGTTAAACGAGAACCTAAAGCGTTGTAAGACGTAAAGTTTACACCAATTTCAGTTTCAGCTCCAACTTGAGCATCATACACTAAGTTACCCGCAGGGTAAACTAAGTCTTTCATTGCTTCGTGGAATGCAACTTTACCAGCAGTACCAGTAAATACCATCCAATGAGCATTTTGGTTTCCTGTGTTCAATTGTAATTGAGCTAAGAAATCAGTTAATCTTTTTTCAGTCAATTGACCGTTATAAGTATCAACGTTAGCAGCATCAATTTGTCTAAGAACACCATCACCTTTTACGATAGCCTTACCATCAGTTCCAATAACTGTAGAGTTACCATTCGCATCCATTGTAGAAGTTGAATACCAAGAATCAAGTTCTTTTTGGTAAAGAAACTCTTCTCTCATCAATTTCTCATCAGTAAAGAACCATACTCTTTGGCCATTGTTTTCAATCCAAGTAACATCAGTCAAGGCAGAACCAGTGATTGATTTAGATTTTCTTGCAATACCAATATGGTTAATGTACCAATCTGGGTAAACGTGATTTTCATAACCTCTATCAGACCCTTCAGGGAAAGCAGAACCAACAGTGTTAGCTGTTAAACCAGCAACAATTGCACCTGCAGTAATTACAGCAAGAGGATCATTAGTTTGTAAGATGAAAGAGAAAGTATAACCACCAACAGAAGGAGCAGGCTCACCCATTACAATCGCTTGTGACTCATCAGCAAATCTAACCACATCATTAGGGTTAAAATAGTTTTCTTCAAATTCAACAGTAAATGTAGAGTTACCTACACCTGTTCCAGTAAGAACACCAGTACAAGTAGAAGGTCTGTTCAATCTTCCTAAGATTGGCCATCTAAATGCATTTTCTCCGATTAATTCTTCTTTCGCAAATCTACTTGTTCCGTCAAGGAAATAGTTAAGCGAGTATTGAGGATATTGTCTAATTAATGTTTTAGCAATTTCCGGATACTTTAATAAGTTTGTTACTAAAGCATTTGATTCTTGGGTTTCTTTCCCGTATGTTCCACTATGAAATTTCATTTGTTAAAGGTTTTAGTTATTAATTTTTAGTTTTAATTTGACCAAAGGTAAAAGCTTTAGGATCGAATGAATCCGTTTCCACATCTTTAAATCTTTGTGTCTTAATAACTTCCGGCTCACCTATATCATCTAAGATTGCCTGTTTTCCCTGTTGTAAACTTTTATTTGAAATTGCCTTAATGATTGTGTCTTTATTTTTCACAAACCAAGCAGCTTCAGATAAACTTGCATCATCTTTAAATACATCCTCCATGAATTTTCCACTTGAGATATATTTTAAATGTCCTTGTTGAACTTTTGCTAAGCTTTCTTTGTCTTTAGCTATAGATAAACCAAACATTGTTTCAGTTTTACTAATATGTTCCCCAAGTTTTCTAACACTTTCATCGTGTTCCTTCTGTTGCATTGCATCAGCTTCGACAGTAGATTGTGTTATTTTATTTTGTTCAGATACTATGGCATTGTCAATAGTATTCCGAATTTTTTTTGCTTCTATTTCGAGCATTCCATTGTCGATATACTTATCAACTGCATCGGTTAATTCTTCTCCAGTAAACCCTTGCTTCTCTAAACTAAGTCTAACAAGCTCCTCGCTATCCTTATTCTTTAAATTAGTAAGTTTAGTTACTGTTTCATTTGTTGCACCGCTACCAGAACTTGCTCTTAACTTATTATTTTCTTCTTCAACATTTATTAGATGTTGTTTTAATTCATCAACTGTTTCAAACTTTAAGCCTAACTCATCAGCTACCGCTTTAAATCCATCTGTAGATGGTATAATAGGAACCTCTTCAACTACACTATCAACTACAGCTTCTTTTTCTTTCTCAACATTTACATCTTCTTCATCATAAGAAGCCCAATCCAATATATCTTCATTAGGATTATCATCTTCATCTTCAACAACAACATCTTCCTTCTTAACTGGAACTGATGTATCTGAAAAAGCATTTACATCAAACTCATCCTTTTTATCATCTACTAACGCTTCTTCTACTTCTGGTATAATTTCTATCTCTTTATCTACTACTTGAGCCGCCTCTGCGTTCTCACTTGTAATTATTTCATTTTCTTCAGCCATATCTTTTTCTTTAGTTTATACAAATATATAATTTTTTCTATTAATCTTCAACTTCTTGTTCTTCACCAGATTCAGATAACATTAATTGGTCCAACTCAGCATTTCTATTTTCTTCTTGCATATTTTCCTTATGCTCTAATTCATTATTATGTAATTGACTCTTACCACTAAGTTCCATTTCTTTTAATTGAATATCAGTTTGTGATTTAAGTTTCTGAACTTCAAGAGGCATTGTAATTTTCTCTTCATTAATTCTATTAGCTTCTTCTTGAGCAGCGACAGTTCTTTCCTCCATACTTGCTTGTTGATCTCTAACAGCTTGAAGTCCATCCGTTAAAATAGACTCAACCTCACTTGAACCTTCTGCATTAACAGCTTTAATAATAGCTAATGGATCAACATTTCCAGAAGATGAAAATCTTTCGAGTAACCCCATCATCTCTTGTTTACGCTGTACTTCTTTTCCACTATTCTCTATAAATATTCCATACTCTTCTAAACCAACAGACTTGTCAATCTTAAAAGTCTGCATACCCATATCTCCAAAGATATTAGCCATACGACCTTCTTTACCCCAAGCAGGCTTCATTAATGCAGCAAGACCTTGAAGCACATCCCCTACTAAACGATAATGTATATCAAATAAAGGAGCAGTAATTAAAGTAGATTGCATTACATTTCTTTCTGTAACACCAACTAAATCTCCACTCTTTTGAACACCAGCACGAGAAGCGCTAATACCTGTTAATCTATCAGCAGTATCTTCAAGCATTGCTTTAAGATTAATCATCTGAGCAACAGATTGACTAAGAGTAAAATCTACTTGTTGGAATTGATTAAACCCATTGGGTAGCATTCCTTCCGCTTTATTATTAATCAATATTAAACCACTATTCTTAGCGTGGTAAAACACATCTTTTAATGAAATATTTTTAGGTTTTTGAGATACATCATACACAATAGATTTACCACCAGAACGAGCCATAGCTAATTCTATTTGATACATTACTATATTTAATAATATCTGAACATTTTTTAATGAATCTACTACTGATAATGTTTGACCATTAAGATTTCCCTTGATAGCTCCAAAGAAATCCATACTTGTGTTGGCATAATTTTCTTCGTATCTGATTTGATTAGGTTTCTTTCCCCAATTAAGCATCATATCGTGTCCAACCAAAATACCTTGACGAACTTCTGTAATTGGTTTAGATATTATTTCTTCACCAGCCTTAGCCTTATAAGTATCTTTTACTTTCTTTAAGTAAGGAGTAGTTTCATCAAATTCATTTGGAGAAACTTTATGTTTAAGCATTCTAATACTTTTCCACTGAAAGTCTAAAACACGAATCTTTAAGTCTGTACCATTTGTATTAGTATAAGCATCTAAAGAAAGTGTATCACTTGAATCATTAGCAGAACTATTGTTTTGTAATTTCTCAAGGAAATATACTTGTTCTTTAGATAAGTCTACACCATACCTATCCATTATTTCATTTACTGTGTACCAATTTTCAGTACCAGCATACTTAGAATCAACAAGACTTTCTTTTTGCTGACCTAAATCATAAATCATACATCGAGGGTCTATTCTTTCAACAAACGGATCCCCTTGTTTGATGTATATTCGATAAAATTCTTTTCCTGTAATTGCTAAATCATAGAAACCTCTTTTGAATGTTTGCTTTAAATCCCAACGCTGAATACAGAACACCAATCCAACATGCACCATTTCTTCAATAGCATTTCTAAATTTAAGTTTTTGGTATCTTGCTACATCTTCAGGAACTTCTTGCCCTACATTTTCATCTGGAATTGGCATTCCTAATGCTTGTTCAATTTCTCTACGTATAGGTCTTAATACCACCTCAGCAGCTAAGGTTATTTTTTCTTCATTCTTCTTCCTTACGGCATTTCTATTGACAACACTTACAGTAAACTGTAAAGGTTGACTAATTAACTCTCCAGCTAATAAATCTAATTTTGTCATTATCATTGGATAGTTAACAAATCGAGCAGGAGAAGTTAGCCCATACATATTTGTAACATACTCAAATTGTTTATGGTCAAACTCACCATTAGCTATTAAATAATTCTCGTGGTCTTTTTTCCTTGAATCAATAAAGCTCTGGTAGCCTTTATGATAAGACATGATGGCTAAGATGTTATCTCTGTGCCAATCTTCTGTTTTGTCTTTATCAGGAATATTCTGTTGAGGAAAATCCATACGTATTATAAGTATCTATTCAGTATCAAAATTGTAATCAAAAGTAGGGTTTCTTTTCGTATTATCAAAAATATTTTTATTTGTCGTATTAATCGTTATGACACCTCCATCATTATTTCGTTGAAACTCGGGCAATCCCTCCATTCTTTCTATCTTTTCATCGTCAGCCTTATCGTAAATCTTTTTAGTCGCATCCATATCATGAATCAGCGCCATACCAAATGCCATCACCCTATCCGTATTCTTTACGCCATAAACGGATAACTCATTCAATAGTTTCAAAAAGTATATATCTTCCCAATGTTTTTTAACGTATTCATCAACAAGCTCTGTTAATAATTTCTTTTGAAAAGACTTCATATGAATACCATATCTATTTGTCGCTTGTGTCCAAGGACTATCAGCAGAACGTGGTCTTTCTTTTAAATACCTTGTCATTTTGTGTTGCTGAAAGTATTTAAGGAATCCATCATCGTTATATTCAACTAATATCTGAGAATCATAAAAGATAGCCAACTTCAAACAGTTCTCATAGAACTTCTCTTTAGAGTATGGTCTATCAGTATAAAAAGCAACTGGTAATTCTCCAATGGTATTCTGAGAAATAAATCTACGATACACACACATAGAGCCAAGTGACCTATCTTTTTGGTCTGATGCTTTCTTCTTCATTTCTTCCAAATCATCATCAATATGATATGGATCTACCGCAGATAAATGCGCATTCTTAATTCCAACAAGAGGTTGTTCTACAATTTCAAATGGAAACAATTCATTGTTATGGTCTTTCTCGTCAACAGAGCCATCATCCAACACAAACTCAGGCATACCACCAAATATTTCCTTACCCTCTTTAGTCTTAGGCCAATCTAAATTTCCTTTCTGTACTCTTTGAAAATTAGGATTAGTATTGATGTTGGATATTTGTTTATTAATCTTCTCTAAATCAAATGGAGTTTTACCCGACTTAAAGAAAGCGTGTTCTACTTCCAAAGGGTTTTCCTGTAAGTAGGAATAGTAAGATTGTAAATCTCCCGTAGCTTTACGTTTTTCTGCCTCAGCCTTAATAAACTTATCAGCTCCAGCTACATCAGATATTCCCGTACTCATATCAAAGAAACTACCAAATACTTTAGATGCTTTAATGAATACTGGCTTTAGATTAAAGTTAGCAGCATTATAATACATATCCATATAATCATCAGACTCAACCTCCATAGCATTAGAAGTTCCACCAATGATTGGTGTACCAAAATAAACATCACCTTCTTTAAAACAATCCTCAGAAGATTGATATGAACGCTTCAATTTAAGAAACTCTCCTGCCTCCTCGAATACCATATAATTTTGAGATACACCCCTAAACGCATTAGGCTTCTCCATTACTCTGAAATGAATTATTGACTTCATTCCCTTTTCTATCCAAATACCATCCTCTTTCTCCTTATAGCCAGACATAAAGATTTCTTCATTATTATGAAGTATCTTATTCCTTAGTTGAGGTGGTAACTCATTGTAAGAGAGTAGCATTTTCTTTCTAAAATCCTGAACATAATCTTCACGTTGAGCACCTAATCCATTTTCAGAATGAGAATGACAAGTCCATTCGTGTAACAAAATATTTGCATTCATAAAGGAGAATCCCTTACGTCTTGCTTTTAATACAATAATACCATACCCACCTTTATTATCCTTACCATCACCATATTTAGCCCAATGTACTTCTTGATAGTACTCGTGATCTTGGTCACGATAAATTGGAGCAATCATAGATTTACGTCTTGCACCAGGAGTTAATCCATGTATTTTCGAGAAATTTAAATAGAAATAGTAGTTGCCCGGAATCCAAGAACCACCTGTTGGTTTATAGCCTTCGTTTAATCTTCGCTTTTGTTCTTTCCAAAACGTAAAATATTCAGACGTATTTTTTCTTAACTTATTATAATCCTTTAAATTCTTATCGAAAATAACAGGAGAATATTTCTTAGCCTCTATCATTACTTACCTATGAGTTGATCTTCTTCAAAGATACTAAAGTCTTCGGTACCCGTTCCCTTTATAACTACTTCTGATTGTTGATCTTTAAGTATTAGGTCCTTAATCTTATCTCTCGATATAGCAGCTTTTCCCATCTGGTCTTGCATCTTACTCATTTCTTCAAGGTTTTTCTCTGTAGGAGTCATTTCTTTATAAACCTTATTCATCTTATACATTTGCTCACCCATCGTATTGTATTGGTCAATCAACGGGTCGTATTGTAATTTAAGATATTCCTCAACAGCCTCTCCAACAAGTTTGTCACTAACTCTTGTTGCCTTATCCTTACTATAAATAGAATAAGCTACTCTGCTCATTCTTTCTTCCTCAGGCAATCTACGGAAAGGAGATTTGTAATCATACATACCTACTATGTATTTTACCATATTACTACCTAAGTATTTATCCTTATAAACTTCCCACATCTTAGGCATCAACGCTATTGAGTTGTCGAGTAAAAACACGTTCCCATCAGTATCGATATTTATAAGTTCATTATACATTAATACGTAAATTTTGATTTACCTTTTCGGCTTACCGGCTTCATCGTACCCTTTCCTTTGCTTGGGTTCTTTTTTGCTTTTGGTCTTCTTGCTGCTCTATTTTCTTCTTCTGCAGCTATAGCGAATGCCATTTTTTGATTATTATTCATTTTAATTATAAATTAGTTTGTTAATTATTTTATCCACATAAAATTCAAATCGTTTTCTACGTTCTTTGTCTTCTTCAAGTAAAAACAAATATAAGGCTTGTAATCGAATTGTACCAATTCTTTTTCTGTTACAAGCAAACCAATTTACATCATTCTTTGGTCGGTAAACGGTCAATCCATCCACACTTAACAAATCATTTCCTAATCTAATTACCATAATCATTCTTTTTCATTATTAATAAATCTTGGATTGTAATAATACTCTAAGGAGTCTTTACTATCAGCAATAATTTCTTTATTGATTAATTCATTTAACGCATTATAAACAGATTTGTTCTGTTTAAAACCACACAAACCTTTAGCCATAGCAAAATCAAATACAATATAGCCTTTAGTTCTAAAGGAGTATTCTCTTATAAATAAGTACAACTTCATTGCTGTCTTACTTAATTCTGATATTGTTATTGTTTCTTCCATTCCTAATCTTAATCCAACCTCATCTTTAAACGGATTTTCTTTATAATGTTTGTGAAGCCTCATAAGACAAATGTAGACATTTATTTTAATAAGTGTATTAAAAGTACACTTATTTTGCTATATTTGCTCTATCGAATTAAAAAGAATATATAAGGAAGGGTATAAGCCGGGTATTTATCTTGTAGATTGTACTATTGTTTATTACGCAAAGAAAGATGAAGCTAAATATATCCGATCTACTCGTCCTCAGAAAATAAAAATAATTAAGGAAGCTCGGGTAAAGTCTACGGTAATGGTTTTAAATGATGAGAATCTTCATCCAACAGAAAGAATGCACGAAAAAGATGTTATACGTTTATGGCGTAGTAGTTCGATAAAAGGAAAGCGAGAAGATTTTTTTGTAAAGATAACTAACATACAAATACTTAGCGCTCATGGTAAAGTAAACTATAATTTTGATGAAACTAAAGATTAATGATAGAAGTTCAAAGTAGATTATTAATATTAATAATCATGTTCACAATACTGTCAATAGAAATACATTGGTTCTTAATAGTGTCAATGGTAATAATAATTATCTCAATATCATTGGGATATAATAAAAACGATAATTGGTAAATTATGATAAGTGATAAAACTTTAAAAGATTTAGGATTTCGGAAAGATAAAAACTACAGAAAAAAAACCAATGGTATATCATCATATAGTTGGTTTTGGGCTCAGATGGAAGTTTTCACAATAGAAAAACATCATTGTGGAGCATACGGTGAAGGTGAAGATTTTTATCCAACACTAAGAGTTCATTGTATGATTGTGGTTATTGATAATATCGAAAAACTAAATAATGTGATAAAATTATTTGGATTAACAGAAAAAGAATTTAACGCTTTACAAGAGCGAGAACAAAAACAAATAGATATATGCTTATGAAATGGATAGATGTAGAATTTGAATTACCGGAACCAGGTGTAACCGTATGGGTTACAGGTGATGGTTTCTTTAATGGATATGAATCAAGTGTTCAACGTTGGGAAAGATGTATAGACCCAGCACATACCGACCACCCCCCTCATTGGTTTGCTACAAGAGAAATGGAACCTTATGAAGACTTTAAAATTACACACTGGATGCCAATACCTAAAGCACCAAAAAAGAAAAAGACCATTAAGGTCGAAGCCAAGTAACCAATAAAAATTTATATAGAATGAGTGAAAATAAAATTGCTGCAACAATGATACAGCACATAGGAACTAAATTAGTAAAACGTTCAGCTGAACCAATGACTAAAGCTGAATACAATGAATATCGTGGGTGGTCCATGCCAGAATCAGAAGATCCTTCTGAACTTGTATATTTAGTAGAATATGAAGCAGACGAAAGAAACAAACCAAACCATGATGACCATGCTGGATATATTTCAATGTCTCCTAAATATGTATTTGATGAATCGTATAGACAGTCAGGAAATTTAACTTTTGGCATGGCTATAGCAGAAGCAAAGAAAGGAAAGAAAATTGCTCGTAGTGGATGGAATGGTAAAAATATGTATGCTGTAATAATGCCTGGCTACCCAGAAGGTGTTGAGGTTAATGAGGCAACTCAAAAAGCTCACGATATTCCTCAAGGAACTAAATTAGTTTATAGACCATACTTCCAATTATATACAGCTCAAAGTGATGTAGCTATGTGGGCTCCAAGTGGTTCAGATGCTTTAGCTGAAGATTGGATAATATTAGAATAAAGAAACGATGTAGTTAATAATAAATTCAAATTTTAACTAACAAAAAAGCCCCAATCGAAAGAAAGGGGCTTTTTTATAATAACATATAAAAAAACCCCACCATTTCTGATGAGGTTTTTTATGTAGCGGGAGATGGACTCGAACCATCGACCTTGGAGTTATGAGCCCCACGAGCTAACCAACTGCTCTATCCCACGATATGTCTTCTTTCATTGGCTGCGAACTTTCCTGTCATTTCGATACCCGGAATTGGGTACCACCAATTTGCCTTTATAATTTTCTATAGAATCCAATCTTAATTGAATAGCCGATAGCTTAGTCGAGCAAGGTCTACAAAATTCCGTAACCTCTTTAGCTTTCAAGTTAAACATTGCATTGTAATCAGCATTGTAATTAAACATATCCAACTGAGCTTGCTGAATCTCAATCGTATTCCAACTATCTAATTCTTTTTCTGCGTGACTATTCTGTTCAATAATAGATCCAACAAAGAAACTCAATACCATAAGCATTACAGTAACCACTCCAAAAAATATATCATTAGTCTTAGTCATTCAGCAAATGTAATAAAATATTTTAAATAAAAAACCCCCTACAGATATCAATCATATTAGGGAGTTTTAAAATCTACAGCATTACACTGTTAGAGTATCTTTTAGTTATAGTACATTCCTAACCTTTCCCTTACTACGTACAGTGTACTTCTTATTCTTAGTAGTCACAGAACCCTTAATCTTCTGCTGTCCACTCGGTTTAGTTTTCTGCTTTAAATTATATCCAGCACCAGTACTCTTCTTTTTAACCACACCACTCTTAGTAGTCTTAGTCGTTACTTTTGGTTTACCTACAGCCATATCTATTTCTTTTTAAGTTTCTTTCCTGTCATAATATTCTTGCCAGTAGCCTTACCATATCTCTTCGCAGTACTTGTAGCTTTAGCTAATCTCTTAGCACTCGGAGAATTAGGCTTATACCCTGTAGTTTTAGCAGCCGCAGTAAGATTAACTTTCGCATTACCAATCTCCTTCTTTAATACAGCCTTCTTATTCTTAGATGTTAAATACTTATTTGTTCCTGATGCCACCTTCTTCGCAGGAGTAGATGCTTTACTTTTTAATTGTTGCTTAGCCATATCTATTTGTTTTAAATTGAATACCAAATGTAATTATTATTTTATTAATAAACTATGAAGCATCCCATCACAATACATATCACACCAATCAGCATACGCAAAAACTTCCTCCCTATCATACATAACCCACTCGTGATAATAATAACCATACTCCGGTTCCGAACTACCCCTGGCCCATACCTTTACATAAAACAACCCCCCGTTCTCCTGAATGTCAATACCCCATATCAAATTATGCCACGTATTCATACAACCAAAGATAATAAAAAGATACAATCCACCCCATAGTCTTATACTTTCTTAAACAGTCTTAGAATAGTATCCGTTGCACTATATAATTAAAAGATTATTTTATTGATGGATGAGAAGAGAGAGAAGACTATCTACTATTAAACCCCATACCCCAATCAAAAAAGAAACATAGCCCCCTTAATTCTTAATTCATATTCAAAAATGAAACCAAAATCAATTCCTTTACTGCTATTCGTTCACATTTCATATCATTTAACTCTCTACCAAGAGGACAGGAGGACTATTTTTC
>Ga0210003_1000300_pt1 | contig 44029 bp, 86 predicted proteins | sample LantaG_FD_182804 | JGI IMG/M metagenome (GOLD analysis project Ga0210003, IMG submission 182804) | Deep subsurface microbial communities from Baltic Sea to uncover new lineages of life (NeLLi) - Landsort_02402 metaG (SPAdes) (version 2) | ecosystem: Environmental > Aquatic > Marine > Oceanic >...
AAACACTATTCCCCGCAAAGTCCCCTGGCTTCAAATTTACCATTTCGGCCCTACGAAGTCCATATATTGAACTGAGAGCTAAAAAGGCAGCTTCATCAGTAGCCAGCTTCCCACTCTTCGCCGCCTCAATCATAATTTTAATAAGTTCTGGATCAAGTGCCGGCTTATACTCATCTCTTTGGCCTATCTGGGGTCCTTCCAGTCTCCGAAATGGCCACTCAATTGCATTGACTATAAAGAGCCTGCGGATCACTCTAAAGGCAAAATTCCTAGTCCCCGGCGACCTCTTATGCCTTATCCTTAACCCCTCAATATACTTAGTAACAGACTCCTTCGTTAAGCCGTCAGCGTGGTCAAGGAAGTCTTTGGCGTAGCTCATATAGTGGTTGCGGTTCTTACTTCCTGTTAGATTTGATGAGTATTTTTCTAAAAGTTCTGTCTTATTCATTTTGGTATCTCCTGTCTTAAATGCCATCTAGTTTTGCTATCAGACTCAAAATCCTTGAAGGTAAATAATGTATCTCGGTGTTCTTTGAATAATTTACAGTCATTCTCGGCAAACATAGGATTAAGATTGTCTTTCAAAAACACCGCCACGCCAGCCTTATCAGCAGCTTCCACTATCTCCTGTACCCACTCTATTTGTGGCTTGGTCTTTTTATTGATAGGTGTTTGCTGTCCTATGATTATCCAGTTGATACCAGCCCTCTTAAAAGCATTTATCAAATAGCTTTCGTTCCAGTTAAAAGACCAACCTAAAAACGGCTCGATGGAGAGATACTTCACCTTAGCCTCAACTGGATATTCTAGGGATGAACACGCTTGCAAAAGCATTCCAGTATCCGTAGCCGTCACGCCAACCCAACAATTATCGGGGAATGGTGAAAATCTTGTTAAATTCTGTGGCTGTTTGGTCAGCAGGTAGAAACGGTGCTGAGGCATATCCTTGCATCTATCTAATACTCTATGTGTCCATTCTTCAGGTACCCCAATGCCGAATAAGTCGCCCATATCACAGACGAATATACCCTTTGGTGACCTTCCTGGTACCATATCACTTCTGTTGCACCTATCAGACCAGAAGCGAGGATAGAAGGGGTCATGTAAATCTTCATAAAGATTAAATCTAGCCCCATCTTCTTCATATCGAGGAGCGACATTAGGGTTAGCCAGATACCTCTCCTTTAACCGCCCATTGGCTAACCTGTAGGCGTAGCAAGGGAAGTTGCCGCCCTTACACATTCCATCGACCTGATTACGACATCCTGTGACCGGATTCGAAGTGAATCCTGGTGTTCCATCTGGATTTTTAACCCACTCTATTTTTGTAGCGTTAATTTCATTTTCCTCCTTTCATTAACTTATTTCTTTTAACCAAAATCATCTTCTATATTACACAACCAGTCACAATACGTCGGATGTTCCATACCCTCAATAACAGAAGCATGGAGCGGGCAACCAGAACATACCTCGCTAAACGACAAGCCAGGTTTTCCAGGACATTTACGAAAATACTCAAGCGCCTTCTCTATGCCATCTCCTCTATTCATCCTATTCCCTCCTTATTTGGCTACAGATATACATATTGCCGTTTTTGTCACGAACTTCCTTCTCTGGATAAAGACTAGCCAGTATTCCCACTACCTGCCTGGTGCCTTGTTTACTATGGGCGACCATAATCCTACCCACGACTTTCTCCCCAATCTCTATTAGCTTTGCCATTTTCCTCCTTTCTTATCCATTCCTATGAGAATGTGTATTCACCTTAGCTCCATTCGGGATAGTGCGTGGATTTTGATGTAGTGTCATTTTACATGCCCTCCATTAAGATAATGTACTCTTTCGGCTGCCTCCTCTTCTGTAGCATGATCACTAACAGAATGCCATTTTCCATCTGGGTCATAAAACCCAACAGTCCATAATTGCTTCTCAGACTCTACATATACCCACATCATTTTACTTTACCTCCTTTTTACATTCTCACAAGAATAGTTCACTTATTCTACTAGATACTTGCTACTATACTTTTGTGTGCTTGGTCATAGATGAAAACCTTTTCTCGCCTTACACACTCATCATAGCAAGCGTCACATTTCCAATGGAAATCGCTACGTGGATTGTTATTAGCATAAGCAGAAAGCCATATCATATGGTCACAGGCTCCCCTTAGCTGAATATTATCCATTTCCTTTAGCTTATCTAAGTACTCTTGTTTTGGATGTCCATAGTTATCGTTGCCCTCGTATTTCATTTCTCCCTCCTTACATTCTTTTCAGAATGTGTTTCGTCAATCTTCTGGCTTGGTTGGCCCAATAGTTAAAGTAACACTTCCATCATTGTTACGACTCAACATTACAGCACCTGCACTTCTACTCCACATAGTTTCTAAAAATATTCTCTCGTCGTCGGATTCAGAAGTGACATCTACCCCTCGATTCTGAGTGTCTACATTTTCTATTTCTGCTTTCACATTAACCCCCTTTTTTCTTTCATCTTATACTTTCCTGTTAGAATGTCTTTTACTTCCTCTCACAGATGCCTAAGAGTAAGCCTATACCCACAGCCCCCTACCTTCCTCAGACACTTTACACACCTACCTCCCCTAACAACTTCGTGCTCACAAGGACTACCAAATCTCTCCTCCCCTTGCTTCAAGGCTAGCTCGTATAACTTCTTGTCTACTTCATTCATTTGTTCTATCCTCCAACTTTACATTCTTCATAGAATAGATTTAGCCCTAAAATACTCAATTAGTTGTGCATTGCGAGGTTGATAAAGAGGATGCGTTGGTTCACCGTTCTTATTTACACCAAAACACCAGCCCGGACCTAGCATATCAACTACCTGCCGGCCCCGGTTCAAAAGTTGACCTTGGTTACCCCAGGCATAGACAATCCTGATACAGCGTTCGGCCATGCCCTTCAGGGCCAGACTATTCCCGCGGCCAACTGGGTCGTAGACTTCATCCAGCCCATCGGGATACGTCGCCCTCCAAGCAAAGATGTTGCCTAACCAAATGCCGCGATACCCCCAGTCCCGGGCAAAGTTGATACAACGCCTAACGGTCGGGTCGTTGTGTGCTTCGTCGGCAGTAGAGGGATTGAGACCAATGAACAATATCTCTTGACCCAGTTCTGCCCACCGCCTGTACAATACAAAGCGGTATAATCTATCCTCAGAAAAAGATGCTTTACTTTCCAACATTATTTACCTCCATATCACTCTCTACTTCATTACCCATAATGGACTTGTTGTAGCAAACAGTTTAATCCTCTCTTGTTTATAGAACTCAAAAGGCAGTTGCCCCTTTTCTTCTGGTGTGCTCAAGTCTACCTCACGTAACGGCTTGAATGACCTATGGAGATATTGCGTGTAAGCGGATACGGTTTTGCTTCCATGTCTGATTGTTTCATCAACAAAGATTGCATCTGCCCATTCATCTGCGTTTGCATATATCTCTTGCCATTCTATGTTTCCGTGATATGGACAACCGATACAAGAGCTTCGGGCTACCGATAACCCATCGTAATTATTGTGCAACCACATTATGCAATCATTTCTTGACATCATTCTTTCTACCAATGGATAACGCTTTCCTAACCACTTGCTGCGAGATGGAGACATACGTTGACATTCATCAAGGCTTATACCAATCCACATTTCTACTGTACCCTCTTTTATCCTTGCTCGCCTTGATATATCAAGTAGTTCACGAATTTTATGGAAAATGGGTTGTAGTTTGTACCTATTGGTGCATTGGCGTTTACCCATCAAGTGCTTTCCGTCTTTATCCATAAAAAGGGGCATAAAGTAGAAGCCCTTATTGAGTTCAGTGGCATTAAGGCTATCATCACGGATATTCCGCTCCTGAACAATTATTACTGGTATGCCATATCGCTTTGCTTCCTCCTTCAACCAAGCCAAATGCTTATAGGTAGCCTTGCTCTCCCAACCAGTATCGGCAAAAATGGCCACATCAGGCTTTTCTATCTCACCCTTACATGCCATCAATAGCAAAGTGCTTGATTGAACACCAGCTCCCAGCGATAACACCTTCAATTTACACCCCTTTCAGCGTATATTATTTGGTACTTCATTTTCCACCTTTATACATTCTCGGTAGAATGTGTCTTCACTACGGCCTAGAAAAGAGTAATCCCATTTTAGGGTCAGTTTATTCATTGGTTCATTCAATAGCCGGACACCACTATAATAATCCCATAGAAATTCCCACATAAAGAAGTAACCCAGCTGGGATTTAATATATTTGGTCTCCCCATCGGCAAAACCATCGGCTATAGCTTCCTCATTTGTAATTTTGGGTTCTGTTAATTTACTTCCATCCCAAGCCATACATCTAGCTTCTTTATTGATAATCTTGGCTATTCCTAGCATCTCCCGCTCTTTACTTCTCGGTTTATAGACAATTTGAACCTGCTCACCTACCTCCCAATCCTTATCTTTTCTAGGGAAGCGGAAGGTAGTAAATTCAGCCTGCTTCAACTTATCCCACTTCTTAGTAAAGCCTAATATTCTCATTCAGACTCCCTCCTTTATATTCTTCATGGAATATCCTGGCTCCTAGAGTGATTTTTCAATTCGAGAGGCTAGCTCGTCCAACTCCTTTTGCCTTGCCTCCTTCGCTTGGTAGTCGAGTTGATCCTTCTCACCTTTACCAAGTGACTCCCTTAGCTCACGCTCTCCTTCCCTCTGAACGAGCTTGAGGAGCTCGTCTGCCTTGTACTCCTTGGCAGGCAGTTCGACGGCAAAAGAGAGAATGCTACCCACCGCCTCGTTGAAAGATAGCCAGACAATAATCTTGTCGTCCTTGTACCAGGGCATCCTCGGGTCCGCAGCTTGACCACTGATTTTCATGGTAGCCTCATGTCCCATCAATACAACTTTGTTCATTGGTTCCTCCTTTTAGCGTTCTGCCTCGGAACGCTGTAACGATTCCTGCAATTGCTCAATTCGATGCTCAGCCTTATTTAGATTATCCTCAAAGGATGAAAATGACTTTGCTCCTTGGTTCAGTTGGATCAAGATATTAGAGCCTTGTGCAAATCCGGTAAGGTGGACAAACTCTAAAGCCAAGCGAATAGATAAATCCAACTCGTTAAGTGTATCCCTAACTTGGGGAGCCACTAAGAAGTACTCATCATCATGATAACCGTAGAAATCATTTTTAACGCCCCATGAATCGCTTTTATTCGTAATTAGATAGGGGGCTTCGTGCCATTTTCTCCCTAGTGCTGGCTCAATTATTGCCATCGTATGTTCATGCCAAGCATGACGAAGTTTATCATTCAGCGTATGACTTAAAAACCTAGCGGAATGGTCAAACAGATATGGCCCCGAGTGTATATAGTAAGCACGGTCATGCTTAACCATGATTTTATCTTGTTGCTGATCCTGTTTCTTTTGAGCTAGAAGCCCATCGTCATAAATCTTCTGACAATCTAGACATAATTTATCTTTCCGGTGCAAGTCCGTTGAGCCACATCCGTGACAGGGCTTTCTTGTCCATCCTGGCGTTCCCATTTCAATTATCTCCCTCCTAAAGAATGTTCTCCCTTTCATTAATGAGAGCTCCAGGTACGATTCTCTCTTTCGAATGCAATAAACATTTATAATGGCTATCTCCGGTACGATATACCCACGGACATTTCTGGCAGTCAGAGTAGACATATAGCCAGTTATCCCATCCCCCCAAATATCTACCAGGATGCGGACACTTTGGCTGATCCTCCAGCACAAGAAAGCCATGTTCGTCTTTTTCAGTGGACTTCTTAAATAGCCCAATCGGACTTGGATCTTCTCCTTCCCCTCTCAAGCTAACAAGATGATATCCATTATATGTGTTCTTGCTAAATACTCTTCTTATCATATTCCTCCTTTTTCTATTCCTATAAGAATAGCTTAGCAGACCTTTAATTATTTGTCAACCCTATATTCAGCACAAAGCCTACTTGACAAGTAATTCCCATCGTGCTAGAATCCTTACAAAAGCTAATGGAGGAGCAAAAATGATAGTGAAAGTTCCAGACAAGAAAAATTGTCACCCTTATTGGCCAGATGGATTAAGGAACACCGGCTATACTGGCGACCTCGAAATCCATGAGGGGGTTTGTACCTTAGTTATCCCGCGACCTGGTGCCTCAAGTAGAGATGTAGCAAGAGACCTGAAGCTATTATCTCAGAAATTTGAGTATAAGGGGGACATAGAAAGTAGGACTCAAACTAAAACTAAAGAGGAGACCTCATAAAAAGAAGAGGAAATGACACACAATGAGAGCGAAGCGGGGAGGACAAGTGGATAGGCTGAACAGAAATTGTATAAAATGCGATGTTCTATTAGTAGAAGGAGAGAATTGGTATCCTTGGGCAAAGAAAGACCATCGCTATCAGTGTAAGGAATGTATAAGACAACATCAACGATCCAGGCAGTATCGCCAGAATATCAACAAGAGAAGGCAATATGTAGGGATTCGGATTGAGATACTTAAACTGTTAGGTGAGAGATGTGCTAAATGTGGTTTCCCCGATAACCGAGCTCTTCAAATAGATCATACAAACGGTGGAGGTTGTCAAGAGCGAAAAACATTTGGCACTAATATGAGAGAGTACTATAAATCCGTATTGGAGAAGATAAAAAATGGTGATCAATCTTATCAGTGCTTATGTGCAAACTGCAATTGCATTCAGAGAGATAGAGCGGGGAGGACAAACGGTAAGTCATCGGCCTCATAAACCGAAGGAGTAGGTTCAACTCCTGCCCCCGCCACCAAAATAATGAGAAAAGGAGATAAATGCCAATCCTCAACTATACAACTTCCATAAGCGCCCAAAAGACCGTTGGCGAAATTACGGGTATCTTAGCCGATCATGGTGCCAAGGCTGTCTTGATGAACTACGACAATGAGGGGCAACTTGAATCCCTCTCCTTCCGAATTGCGACTCCGCAGGGAGATATAGGAATCCGCTTACCTGTTGACCCCGATGCTGTACTAAAAGTTATGGCTCGCCAGGGTGTAACCAAGAAATACCTTAACCGGGCGCATGCTATCCGAGTAGCTTGGCGCATTGTCAAGCATTGGGTAGAGGCACAACTTGCCATCGTGGAAACGGAAATGGTGCGGACAGAACAAGTGTTTTTGCCTTACATGATGGTGGATAAAGAGCAAAGCCTGTATGAAGCTATAAGAGATAAACATTTCCTTCTCGGGTCCAGAGAGGAACGGGAATGATGCCAATAGAACTTCAGATAATAGTCGTCGTATTGTTTGCTCTTGCAGGGTTAGCGGCTGGGCTGGCTCTAGTGAGTTATTTTAATGTGGGGCAGAGGGCTTCTGAAGAGTCCCCCCACTCAGGTAGGCAGCCCAAAGCCCCGCCAAAAAAAGAATAGCACAAAATGAATAAAATGCTTTCGCCAATTGCAACAGAATTAGGTGTCTACAACCGAACAGGCGCGGTAATTAAGGCTATCAAGAAAGGCTTGCTTACAATAGGATCTTGACAGGGGGGATTGACAAAATTTGAGCCATTGTTATAAGCTTATAACAGGTAGATGTTATAATGACAAAATTACTTGTCGACACTAACGACCTTTACGAAACAAAAGAGGCTGCCGAGCTTCTACACATTAGCTATATGACCCTCTACCGTTGGATAAAGGACAGCAAAATAATACCTATAAAAATCAACCACAGAACACTTATCCCCAAAAGTGAAGTAGAAAGATTCCTTAAAAAGAGCGCTTGATGAGTAGAATAAAAAGTGTAACTTTTGTTGTAACCTTCGGTGTAACTTTGTCGGACATAGCTTTGTAACTTTGGTTGTAACCTTCGGTGTAACCACTTTTGTAATTTTGAAAAAACAGCAAAAAAGGGGAGGAAAATTCTAAGAAGGTTTTCGGGAAGTTCGGAGAAAGTTATGGAACTTTGTATCTGGAAAAGTCAAAACTTTGTAACTTTGGTTGTAACTTTGGTTGTAACTTTGGTTACAACTCTCACTCTCCTTCTATATCTATATCTATTTCTTTTTCTTAAAAGGGGGATTGTTAAGGGGGAATTTTGAGACGCTGGATTAAACTTTGGTCAAGTGAATGGTTAAAAGGCTCAATCCGCTTTGATTTTACTGCTGAGGAGCGGGGTGTTTGGGCTGACCTCTTGGCACTAGCTGGTAATTGTCGCCAAGACGGGCTTATCTCTGCTAATGAAACAACGCCTTACCCTCATAGTTACATTGCCGGCATCTTAAATATTACTGTGGACTTATTAGAGCAAGTTTTGGATAAATGCGGCAAGTCTGGTCGAATCAACGAAAATGAACATGGCATAGAAATAACCAACTGGGGAAAATACCAATCGGAGTATGACCGCCAAAAATCTTATAGGCAGAAGAACATAGATCCTGAAAAGTATAAGAAGGGCAAGTATGGACATTTAGTTCAAACGGGACTAGAAGATAAAACTTAATTAAGGAGAATTAGATGGAAGAAAAAATAAACCCACTCGAGCAAAACCAGTGGGAAGCCGGGCCTGATCAGGAATTAAAAATTCCCGAGGCATACATCACGCAATTACGATATGAGATAGTTGTCTTTGGGCGTAAGAAGGAATTTACTTTCCGCTGCAAGAAATATGAGCCTACTGAGGCTAATGCTTGGAGATTTGAGGCTGTCATCATAGATACCACTAAAAAGAAACCTGGTGGTGAGATTGAATTGAAGAGGCTTAGCTATCATCCAGAATTAGTCTTGGCAAATGTCCCCTTTATGATTGTTCCTGCTTTTGAAGGTTCTGTTTCATAAAGCGATTCATGGCTAGCACTTTTGTAGTTCCCTTTAATTTAGAATCCTTGAAGGCTTCGTGACAATCCTTGGCAGCTCGGGTAAACTTTTCCCGTTGGGCAGATTGCTTCGGTGTTGGCGGTAGCCCCATCGGGACCTCTTTCAGAATAAGTTTAAGTGGCATTTGTATTATTATACAAAAAGAGGGAAGGCATAACAACCTCCCCCCCCTTTGTTAGCTACCTGCTACTTAACTTACCGGCCTTTGCCTTTTAAAGCTACGCTGACACACGCGTTCATCGAAGTCACACGTGCAGCACCGCTCTTGTCGGCAGTCTTCCGGGCACATTCCGCAGGAACTCCACCTGACTTAAACAAGTAAGGCATTAGGTGACCTGGGACGGCGCCTTTAGGAAAGCTCTGGGTCTTCAGGCTAACCAGTCGGTGACTCCAAGGAACGGAGTTATAGATGATAGCTCTTCCTGCAGCGGTTAATGGAATACCAGCCAATTCGACACCTCCTTTAAGAGTTATTTCCCATTTATAAGGATAGAATATTATTAGCACAGGGGGTTTCGGTTGTCAAGTTAGGCGAACGGAGTTATTATCATCTTAGGTAATTTGCCCTCTCTAACGCAGATATTATTGTTTCAGTCAGTTTATCTCCTACCACAGGGCGCTTGCGCTCAAGATAACCTCTCAGGCCTTCTCGCTCTATTCGTTCTTCCAACCCACGGATTGCTTCATCTCTCTGGCTTTGAGTAAGGTTCTCCCATTTAGTATATATTGGGGTCCATGCATATATGGTTGCTCTTTGTTGCATCTCAGCTTCATAGAAAATCTTGGCTATTTCTGTTAATTCGGGCAATGCTTTAGGAGCTTCACCCAGATATTTATTTGCCGCTTCCCTAATTCCAGCTACAGTTGCATCCATACTACTCCAAACGGCTAACCGCCTTCCAGTTGTTTTATGTCTTAGCTCCACCGTATGAGGGTCAGGTTCTACCAAGTAAAGTCCAGCTTCCTTTTGCTGTGCAGTTAAAGCAGCTTCCAGTGTCATTTTTTTACCCTTCGGCACATGTGGATAAAGAGGTTCTTTTTTACCCATTTATTCACCTCCAGTTATTATCGTCTCAGGTAACTTGCCCAAAAAGGCTGCTTTCCATCCAGGCAAACTTTCTTTTGCTAGACTGACTGCTATTTCCTCTCCCCATCCCTTGTAGCCGACTTCAGTCCACCACCCTCCAGCCAAGTGTATTTTGTCGATTTTGGCAGCGTTGAGGATTTCCAAGACTTCCTCCGGAGCCACATAATCTGCCGAGCCATGTATAGAGTCTTCCCTGAAACTGTAGCCACCATAGTGAGGGTTAGTGATAAAAGCACCCGTAATGGTTACTAAGCCTGGCCTTACCCTGTTGACAAACTCCCTGTGATGCCTCCTGTGCTCCAGCCAGCCCTCCTTGCTATACGGAGCATAACTTGGCTGTCGGCCCTTTGGCACATGCGGATAAAGCGGTTCCTTTTTTGGCATTATTCACCTCCTTGTCTTATTTATAACCGATGAGTTTATACCAGAGATAAAATTTCCGCTCCTCCGTTGCTGGGTAAGGCTCACCAAGGCGCTCAGCTATTTTTGTCCACTGTTCAGCAGACATGGCTTGAACGACTATTTTAGCTAAGTCCCTATCTGGTGGAGAGATTTTCTCTGTAAACTCAGGAAACTCAAATTCAGGTTCAGTCCTTGGGTGGATAAGTGGCTTGCCAGTTTGGTAGAAACTGGCTACCTCCTCCGAGGTTAATTGTTCTAGGTCTGTGCTATTGCATATCGGGCAATGGATGACATTCCAAGTGGTGTAGCCGCACTTCTTACACCGCCAAGCGTTGGTCCCCTTCTTTTTCCGCTGTTTCGGCACATGTGGATACAATGGTTCTCCCATTTATTCACCTCCAACTCATTTATTTTTCAATCCTGGTGGAGTTCTATAAGCTTTAATCCACACCCTCTTCTTTATTAAGTCACTATCCATTTCTTTAAGGCTATCAATGAACTTCTTAACAGTAGGGTCAAGGCCTTCTAAATATCCTCTTTGTACTCTAAAAAAGGCAATGACATCAGCAATGTTATCTGATGCTTTAGTTAGGGAATCCTCCAAAAATAAAGGTAGGTCACGTTTGCTCATTTTACTCTTTGTCACATGAGGATATAGTGGTTCCTGTCTAGGCATCATCCACCTCCATTAAGTTCTTTTAGGAACGGGCTCTCGCGCCTTTCAAGATATTCAACAAGCTCGTTAAGGGCAGCAGTCATCTCTTGTTTTGGCTCTCCCTCTTCTAGTTGCTCAGCAGTTTGGATCATTGCCTTTATCCAGTCAACCGGCTCAGTCGTCTCATCCGCTAGTTTTGCTGATATGAACTTGCAAGCCTGTCCAGTTTCCTCAGGGTGTTCTTCACATACAATGGCAAATCTTGAGGCGGCCGTGGCAACATGGCACTCTTGGCAACTTTCATATAGCTCTTCATCGGTCATTTCGTTAGAGGGCCGTTCAGGTTGTTTGACCTCTTCAGTTTTAGCTACCTCCGGCTTAATTTCAGGTGATAAATATTCCTCTAATCCTTCCAAGCTGGTATCTTCCATTGGCGGTGTGATTGTATCTGCAATCTTTTCTCTCGTTTCTTTAATGGTAGCTTCACAAACTTTCTTGTCATTTTTATTGGCAAGGCATTTGCGTGCTGCCCCTTGCACCCACTCATGTTGCCTGGATGTTTTTTCGTGCTCAGTGAGATACAGGGCTTTCTTCAGTTGATTTCCCTGAAGTGCTTTTACTGCATTTTCAAGCCGTTTGGTCACATTCATAAAAATTAACCTATTCTAATTTTGCAACCTTGTGTATTATAGGGTTTACTAGAGCCGCGAGAGTTCCGATAGTGTGAGGTGGGAAATTTGCAATAATGTTTTACCCTTCTTAACTGCATCAGAAACCAATTTGAATTCCGCATGTGCAACCTCCAATAAATGTTTTGTTTCTTCAAGATCTCTAGCAACTGCCGCATATTCTAAATCAGCCATAAGAAAACTACCCTTCTCTTCTAACCTGGATAATGCAGCAGCTTCAATAGTTGTTGGAATACCAGTCTCCTCCATTTTCTCCAATGATTCATAGGAGCCGAATATCTGCTGAAGTTTAGCTTGTATTTCCTCTCTACTTCTGCTGTAAACTAAATCCTCTGCTGTTATCTGATATTTTGGTTCTGTTACAGGCGGAGTAGCTACCGCTAGCTCTTTTACTAACTTTACATGAGGATACAGTGGCTCCCTTTTACTACTAGGTATGTGGGGATATAATGGCTGTCTCTTAGGATTCACTCTCTCTTTCCTTCTGTAGCTCCAAGTATTTTTCAACTGTCATTCGGCCAACCTTTTCACCTTCCAAGTATGGCTGCATGACCCTTACCACTTCTGGACACTTGGCGTTATAGAGCTTGCGACAAAGTTCCTTCTTGTGGCCATGAGGAGACACTCCATAATCATAGCACATGAACTTCAATTCGTTGCCTAGAAACGCTCTGTCGCAAGCCTGCAGAGCCTCGGCCCATTCAGGCGACTCCTCAATTTCTAGCTCCCAACGAATTTTAGCCATTAACCTCCCTAACTGTGTGTTTAGCCAGGGGGTTAGGCCAGAAATCGCCAGTTGCCTTAGTAGGTCCAGAAACTCCGTATACTCTTCCGGGCTAAGCTGCTTTTCAGCGGCGACCCGCATTAGCTCAAGTTTTGAGGGAGCTATGGGAACTATTTTTTGTGGGCTACTTGAGGTGGTCAAACAGATATTCCCCTTTCGGTTAGTTCCTCGCTCATTGCCTTCAGCCAGGGCTCAAGGCGTTCTCCCTTGGGGACTTCTTTAATTTTTTCCTTAGCCGCGACCACAGCTTCCTTGAATCCCTTTATTCTCTTTTCTAACCCAGGGCTTTTGAAATAAGTTTTGGGATTGCAATAAAGTGCCTTTTGGTCGTCAGCCATTGCGCCTATAATGCCGGCCGAAAAACATATTTCTGAGCCGTCCACGCGGGCACACTTGCAAGGTGTGTTAAATGCCCTATCACGATCAACTACAATGCCGGGGCTACCTTCTACATAAGGGACTGAGTGAAGCAACAGGTCATCCTCTTTGAATTTCCCCACTACGGCTTCAGCAATTGCGTCTATGTCCTCATTGGATAAGCTACGTTCTGCCATATTAGTCACCTCCTGCTGGCTAATTCGGCTACCACCTCTGCCCTTTCCTTTCCCAAATGTTCAAACCGACCTTTATACCATTGTCGGTTAAGTTTCTTATAATATTTTTCAGTATCAGCGGCAGCCTGTTCAATTTCCTCCATACTGCCTATGCCCTCTAATCTGTGTCTTAGTTTACGGCTTTCTCTTAATGCTTCATCAGCTATCGGTCTCTCCCAGTTAGAAGTGTTCTGTAGTTTCTCTGGAGTCAGATCCACCCTCTCAAGAGCATTTAATTCACCGATGGCTCCAGCAATATCATCTATAACTTGGTTGCTCGTTATGCCATCATCTTTGAATCTAACCGCCTCATCAAGTAGCCTTGCTGCCCCTGCGAAATGTCCGATCCCGCACGCGACGCATGCCACACTTATGTCTACAGTTTCAGGTGGGGTGATAGGCTCCAGGGGGGTTATAATTTCTTTTTGAGGGGCTTCCGTTGTAACGGTACCAGGAATCGAGAATTGGGGCATTGGTCTCACCTTGGGGCGGATCACTATTCGCTCCCAGGGAATTTTACTTACTCCGTCAATAACCAGTCCCCACCAGTTCATATTTTTATTATGCTATCTTGGTGGATTGATGTCAAATGTCTGCTACTTGCATTTTTTTTAGTTACTGTTTAGAATAGTAAAAAGGAGGTGAAAGTAGCTACGATTTAATAAAAAAGGATAATAAAAAAGGTGATGTAGAGGATAATAGAAACATAAAGAAGGAGGAAAATGAGCACAAAAGCAGTTTGGAAATGTATGATTAAAGGGTGCAACTACACAGCCCCTCCAACCCCAACAGGGTATAAGCAAGTGATAGGTCACATGAAAAGGCACGCTAACAAGGGGATATCAAAGGAGGAGAGAAAATACGCCTTGGTAGACGAGGACACAGGGACGGTGTTGGCCAATAAAATTAATGAAGCCACGAAAAAAGGTCTTCTGTCTACTGAAGAGCCGAAACCCCCCACTGAAACAGAAGCACCGTCCGAAGAACTCAAAGAGGAGGCTGAACTAGGGGAGGAGCTATCTGAGGAGCCACCAAGGGTAAAGGAGAAGGCAGAGAAAGAAGGCAAAGAGGTAAAAGAAATTTCCTCTGATGGTATATTCCGTTACACTATTACATTGCCTGCGGACGCTTTTACCTTGTTTAATATTGCCAAAGCTAATGGACTAGAGCCAGAAGACAAACTGTTTGATGAATTCGCGTGGGATTGCATTACGGCTCGGTTCGAAAAGGACTACAAGAAACAGCTAATATTGGCACCAATTGAGGAGCAGTAAAGGAGGTGAATAAAATGGCAAAAGAACCTAAATTCAAAGGAACAATAGCCTATGTGAGAAAACCCATTGAAGGCACAACCCTCTACAGTGGTGGGAAGCGGGAGGAATCGATAGATGACATGCTGGAGCGGCTAAACAAACAGGACTTGGATGAGATAAAGAGGGAAGAGCTAATTAACCGCATAAAAGTCAGAGCTGCTGAGGCGAACCAAAAAAGGCTTGAGGTAGAAGGGAAAAAGGAAGCTAAAGCAGAGAAAATGTTTAGTATAGTGGATAACAAGCCGGTCCCCGATCCTGAAGGGGAATATACTTTCATTCAAGCCCTAAAATCTTGCGCTCTTACTGCCGGCGAAAAAGTGGGTGTTGGAGGAGACAAGGTATCAGAGATATTGGGTGCTATTCAGCCCTTTGTTATAAGGCAAGAGGGTGCAGCCAAGGAAGCTGAGGAGAAGAAAGTGGAGAGCTCTATTGCTGTGGCAGCAATAGAAGCTCTGAAGGAAAGAGGCAATGTCCAAGCACAGCAGCCCCTGACTATGACTGACTTGATTACTGTTCTGGACAAGGTGAACGAAATGAAGTCACGAGGCGAAGGTTCTGCAGCGCCGCGTAGTGTGATTGATGAGTTAGGACAATTAGGCAGCACATTCAAGGTACTCCAGGAGGTATTTGGTGGTGGCGGTAGCAAGTCAGAAGGCCAGGCACCAGTTTATGTTACTTTTCCGGGCAGTGATGGCAAGAGTGGGATGCCCCTAGATACCTTTATGAAGTGGGATGAGCATCGCTGGGAGAGGCATAAGGATGAGCAGAAGTTTCAGGATAGCAGGGAGAACGCCAAGGTAGCCAGGGACTTTCTTGGCAAACTAGGCAAGGCAGCAAACAGATTAACACCAAAGGAGGAATAAAATGCCGTCAAACCTTAAGCAATTTAAGGAGTCGGCGGCATCACTGGGTAGGGACTTTGCTACCGAACTAGCTTTAGAATTTTACCGTGGAGATATACTGGTTAAGATAGGTAAATTCTTCAAGCCCTATAGCCCGGAGGATGTCGCCACACGTATTCAAGAAAGCAATCCTATACCACCGCCTGAATCTTTAATTACCTGGCTCAGAGGCTACGTATCACAACTGGCCCACTATTCAGTAGAGGACATGAGCGTAATGTTATTTGACTGGATAGGGGAGGTGAGACCAGATTTAGGCAATGTTTTAATAACAAGCGGTGATGCTGGTGCTCTATGGCTGGCTGGCGAAGCTAAGCTAATCCGTGATGCCACATTAGGTATGCCTGCTGAAACCAAAGAGCCTGAGCGCAAACTAGAGTTTACTCGGGCTAGTTGTGAAAAGTGCCATAAGGTCTGGCTGGTGACAAAGGAAGAGGCTGAGCAGATTACACGGTGCCCTTTCTGTGGCGAAGCGCAGGCCGTTGCGAGGGAAGAAACTGAAGGTGAAGAGTAAATGGAGAACCTGCGGTTTGAGCCACACTGCTCACCCTGCCACATGTTCTGCCAAAATGGGGAGGAGCGGATCCGGACTGCGTGGATAGTGCCCATCAGGATTAGAAAAAGGGGCAGCACACCAAAGGTAGGTTTGGGCGAGTGCGAGTTGGCGATTAGCTGGCGGTGCAGTTTAGGCTATAGCTGTGAGAACCCAGCGTGTATTTATGCTAAGGGAGGAGAAAATGTCAAAAAAAAGAACGAGCAAGGAAGTAGTTAATTTCCTGAAGGATGCGAATGACCTGACGAAGTTGATAACTGGCCATGCGATCCCAGACCTGGTAAACCGGGGTATGCGGCTTTTAGGTATCACTGATAGAATGGAAACAATAGCAAAGCCGCCCAAGACAGGACCCTACGCTGTTTTGGGGGTAAGAGAGGATGCTGCCGATATCATTGTGCAGGCTGCTTGGCGGAGCCTAGTTAAGAGGTCCCATCCAGATGTAGGTGGAGACCCTGAGGAATTTAAGAAGTTTCAAGCGGCATATGAAGAGATAGGGGAATCAAGAGGATGGAAATAACCCTAGATTGGTTTATAGGCTTCATTGAAGGCGAGGGCTCTTTTAGTTGGAGCAATACAGACAGTGGCGGACAACCTAGTTTTGGGTTTTCACAAAAAAATGCATTGCATACTATAAAAGAGATTAGAGATTTTCTAGGTTTTGGTGAAATTTATTACGAGTCTGGGGATGATATACATCAGTTTCAAGTTAAGAAAATTGACGATTGCTTAACAATAATAGAAGTATTGGATGGCAAACTTAGATTGGAAAAAAGAAGGAAGCAATTTGAAAGTTGGAAAGAGAAATGCATTCAAAAGTTAGCAAGCATGAGTAGGCATGCTTGGTCTTGTAAGGATGAAGAGAGGACACAAGAAATGCTAAAGGATGGCTATAACTATAAGGAAATAGCGAAGTTTGTAAGTCACACAGCAAATGCTATTATGGTTCGCAACCGACAGTATTGGCAAATTCAGCCATTAGGCCGCCAGAGATTATGGCAGCCTAGGGAAGAAACGGAAGCTAAGGAGATGCTAGGAGATGGGTTCACTTATTCTGAAGTAGCTGAGCAGGTAGGGAAAAGCCACTCTGCGATAAAATGGAGAAATATTCATCACTGGAGAGTTCCTTATTGCTACGGGGATGCAGGATTTCCAATAAGTCCTAAAGCCAAAAGCAAAAGATCAAGAATTATGAATTAAGGGGTAGAAAGCTTTGAGAAAATTTGTTCTAAAGCTGCTGCGCTGGCTATTCCTGCGGAAGCGGAAATTCAAGACATATAGGATGCACCCACACGCTGACTTCCACAAAAATCAAAGCTGGATCCATTACGCAGAACACTGGCTCTTCTCCCGGAGAACGAAACATCGAGTAGTGAAAGATTGAATAACCAATTTCAACAGGTTAGCGACATCCAGGGCAAAGTGCGCCGAGACGGTCAACTTTATTCCCTCAGAAGCTTCGTGACTCCAGACGAACCACTAATTAAAGATTTAGCTGCCATTCTATACCAGGGTGGCAATTTTGTTAAAGATGCCCAGGACTTCGTTCATAGCGAGGTTAAGTATAAAAGCGAGCGAGGGGATTTTTGGCAGATGCCGGTGGAAACACTTGAGAAAGGCGTAGGTGACTGCGAGGATTCCTCCCTACTTTTAGCGAGCCTGCTACTTTGCTACCTCCCACCTGAAGATGTTTATGTTGTGGCTGGTGACTGGAAAGGGGATGGCCACTGCTGGGTGCTTGCCGACTGGCATCTGGTAGAGAGCACGCGGAGCTCAAAAAGGCCAGTCAAAGAGAAAGATTATAGCCCAGTTGCTTTCTTCAATGACCAGTATTGCTATGCCAAACCTTCAAACTTTGATTTTCTTTTAGTTGGTGCAAGATATTGTTTCTTGACAAGCGCCACTATTTGATATATTTTTAAGTTAAGAGCTTTTTGGAGGTGGATTATGACGACTGCTAAAGTTGGCGATATCCAGAGAGTTATGGGTCATTATAGAGTGGACCAAGCCACTGCTCGTCGAGCTTTAGCACTGGCTCCTGCTTCAGCATTATTGCCACAAGGCACAGCAGCAGATGGAGTTACCGTTCCCTCTTGGCTGTTGTTCCTTGGCTTTGGTTTCGGATTTGGGATGGTGTTAGGGCCAGCAGTTATGGCTTCCACGGACGCCGGAGCTAAACGATTAGCGGAGATGGCTAAAGCAAGGATAGGGTAATGGCCTGGACAACTATTATGCAAAGCGATTCCCTGGAGGGATTCGCTGATGCTACGCCTGCGGTTGAAGACTTGCTTGCTGGGACGACCTTTAGAATAGTAGTTGATACAGTTGCTCCTATAGCACCATTATTGGATATTCCTTGGCTTTCAGAATGGCTAGCGGAACAATTGCTTGGCTATGATGCTGAGGTTTTGGAAGTGTATAATGTTGGGTGGTATAAACTCGTAATCAAGATGAAGGCTTTAGGAGTAGAGCCAGTAACCATAGCCATACTTGTGATAGCGGGCTTAGCTGCTCTAGCTGCGGTTATCTACTCAATAAGGATGGATGCAGACCTACCTAGCCCTCTTGCAAATCTAGCCACAATAGTTAAGTGGAGCGCGATAGGTGTTGTAGGGGTGATGGGAATTAAAATCGTTTCTGACCTGGCAAGAAGGCGAGCATGATAGGAGTAAATACCATAGCAGGCGAATTCACCAGGCTTGAGTATCCCAAAAGCCTTGGTCTGGGGGAAGACATAGAGATTAAGGTAGACGGTAATTTAGTTGACTTGACTAAAAGTTGGGTCGACTTCTGGTCAGGTTATTTCACAGCAGAGCGTGTTGGATCTAGAGATGGTCAAATATTTGGTGGCAATGGCACAGTAATTGGGCCAGAGTTGGCACCAACGCTGCGGCTTGGTAGTATGCCGAGCGCATCTGTGAACATCATAGTAAAGATGTGGGCTAATGAGGATTTCTGGGCATCATTTGACTGGGATGACCCAGAGGGTGCAGGATGGGAAGAAATAGTTTCAAGAACGATAACGATAAAGTCCGAGGCCGAAGCAGAAGCAAAAATACCTTGGTCGTGGATTGCCCTTGGCGGAGCAGCAATACTTGCTGCTATAGTAGTAAGCCAAGTGTCAAGGAGGTAAAAATGATTAGTACAGCAGTAAGAAGAGAGATAGACAGGATATTAGCCAACAAATATCCAAGGAGTGCGATTGTTAGTTTCGGCTCGCCAGGAGTATTGGATGAAGAAACTTGGAATGCCATAGGGGTTAGCGCTGCGGTGGAGGGAGAACTTCGAAACCCGTTTATTTTTGACTGGACTGCGGGACCAAGCGGTGAGGTGGAATATGACGAAGGGGATTTCGCGGTGCCAATTCCTTTAGGCAATGAAGTTACCGCTGAAGTTATGAGCCTGAACACTGGTGCCAGTCGCCAGCGTATGAAATGCACAGTGTGGTTTGAAGACCCAGACGGTTATACAAAAGGGAGTCACTCCGAGACATTTTATCTGGATCCGTATGGCGCAATTTATACGGCTACTCCCAGAGTAACGATTAACAAGGAAGGAACCTGGGAACTTCATGCACTGCTAGAGACTGCATAATGGCTACAATTTTAGATGAAAAAACTTGGGATGCCATAGGGATAGGTGATGGCCCAATACCTGGGGGTAGGATTGTTGTGCAAGAATGCCTCCTCACCGACATGGAACTTGATAAGCAGTACCACGTATCTGAGTTCCCCGTTAAGATTCCTTTAGGGCATGAGGTTTATGGAACGGGAGTAGGTGAGAATACCGCCGGCTATAACCAGGAGATGCAGATCAGCGTGGATATTATCGACCCCGATGGCATCAGCCGTGGCTATAACAACTGGGGAGTCTTAATACTACCGGCTCACTATATCTACTTAGTAACAGGAAATGTGAATATTGACAAAGAAGGAATCTGGAAGTTTCATGTAAAGCTTGAAAATGCCGGCGTTTTCGATGAGAAAACTTGGGACGCAGTGGCCACTCCCGGAGTAAAGCCTCCGAAGGCGTTTCCCTGGCTCTGGATTGGAGCCGGTATTGCCACTGCTTCTTTCGTGGGTATCGTAGCAGCAGGGAAGGAAAAGAAATGAAACAGTTTCTATTTGCAGTCGCAGCAGTAACGGCATCGGCAATATTGCTGCTTAAACTATTTGATGAATTGAGAAAAGAAAAAGAAAAAGGAACAGGAAAAGGCGAAGACTTGACTTGACAATATTTGTGATATAATTTATCTTAGTGTTATAAAGCGGTGGTCAGAGCCAAGGCATAGAAGTTTTGGTGACCGCCGCTTCTTTTTATGCCACTCTGACCACCAAATAAAACTGGAGGTGTTGTAATGATCAAACTGCAAGACGTAGGGGTGCTCGGCTACGGTGGACTTGTTACCGGGCTTACCGCTTGGGACGAAAAGCGGATAGAGGAAGGCACAATCACGGAAAAGGACCTAGTTAAGAAGGCTGGGTTCTGGGGCTACCTAGTCCCCGGTAGTCTCTCACTCTTCGCTAATGCCTTTGGCTGGATGAGGCGCTATGAGCCCTGGACAGAAAGACTGGCTCACGGCTTTATTTACGGCTTCCCGGCATTTGTGAAGGACGTGGTGGATATCTACAGGGAGGAGCCAGTTGCTGCGAGAGGCGCTGCGGGAACCGCTGCGAAAAACGCTGCCGTGATGCAAGCCCAGAAGCTTCTAGCTGCGGCCCAAGTCAGGCAACAGGTTGGTGGCGGCGTAGGCTCAGTAGTAGCCCCGGGTATCTACATTCAGGAAGAAGAAATTCTAGCCTGACAAAAATAAATTAGGGACGTGACAAGAGCCACGTACCCGAAGGAGGCAGAAATGCAAAGACTTACGGGATTGAATTTAGTCCCACGAGCGGGTCGAATGGAACCCGACATCAATCCATGTACCAGGAAGGACATCAAACTCTACAAGGAAACCTTAACCCTTGGCCCCCCACTGAGCGCCGACGAGCTTGAAATCTTCAAGGCTCAGTTTGCTACCCTATTGGCTGGTCCGGGCTCCGAGGAACGCAGAGTCCAGCTTGATAGAATCTCGGCCTATGTTGTAGGCCTCAGATGTATCAAGTATGAGCTGGGGAATATGGCTTTTACTGGCATGAACCCTGAAGACACCGAGCTTGGCTTCGGTCACATCAGACCAGCGTTCCTAAAAGCTAATGCTGCGGCCACTCCAGCCGATAGCAGAGTCACTTGGTCACAGGTCTATGCTGGCACAGGTCTTACTGACTACGTCTTCGATGGCCTTACTCTTCCGATGACGCTGGGTAATTCTGTTGGTTTGATAATCACCCACGTCATGAGCCTGAGGACACCGACACCATTCACGGCTGAGATGAGCTGGACTGCTGGCAGAACTGGCATAATGATTCCTATAGATGTCAGGGCACTCAGGATAGGCGACAACGTGAACGGCGTGGCTGTTATCCCTATCCCCACCTTAATCAGCAAGCCGAAGAGCTCGCTGTATTGCCAGACACGGTGCGATATTGTTGGGACTGACCATCTTGCTACTCGTGGTTTAGTGGTCGGTTTGGGCCGTGCATTAAAGGCTGCAGGTGGAGTAGGTGGCTACCCTGAGGTGTAAGTAGGGTAGAGTAATAAAAGACTTTCTGAGTCGCAAAATAAAGACAAGGAGGTGTTGTTATGCCTGAGGTAGCACTCTTAAAGAAATCGCACGAGGACAAATTCCTTGAGGCTGGCTATTACTTAGCACTCCAGTTCAAGGCTGGCTGGATAGTATCGAGAATTTTAGGCAGGGAGCCGGCCAATCTGCGGCCTTATTCCGTTGGTGCTGTTGCCGCTAATGGTCATCTGGCAGCCTGGAATGAGATAAAAGATGCCACCGATAAGCACTACTTGGAGCCGGCTAAGCGCTGGCTTTGGTATCATACCTTTTGGGGTCTGAATACTCCAAATGCCAGAGTTTATGTACGGTATCCAACCAAGTCTGATATCGGCAGCCTCACCACTACTACAAGAGAGATTGATGCGGATGTAGGGTATGTCCCCGGCGAGGATAGTCCTTATGAGGGGCCATTCTCGGTAAAGACCGAGCTGATTACAGCTTATGAGAAGTATCCTGCTTTCCAGGTCTCTAACGTAACTGGCGATGCTTTCGCCAACGTCATGTTCCACTTCGATACTATGAAGTACAGCTACCAGCTTATCAAAGACAAGAAGCTGATTGAGAAGCTATTACTGGGCCCGAGGCAATGCAAGAAATATACCATGGGTCCGGTGGATCCGATGCCTACCAGTGTTCCTAAATGGCTGGAGGACTTAGTGGGCGCTGAGCTGATAAAGTGGACTGAGGACTTAATGGAAAGTGAAGGTTCAAGTGAATCATCTTCGCCATATTCCTCAGAGCGTGGTGCAGGTATCCGCAGGGAGGATCTGGAAAGGGCAGCAGTTCACTTTCATGTTCCGACCAATATGGTGACCCATGAAATGATTGCAGCCTTACCGGCACGCGGCGCTGGATTACTCTCAGGGAGGGCTAGATGAATAAACAGGCTCTACGAACTGCAAAAGTAACCATCGGTGCTAATGATACCTATGAGAATATTGCTACCGCTATACCTCAAAATATGAGGCGGTATGTGTACAGAATTAAGGTTATCAAGGATGCTGGCGGAGCGGCCAGCCTAACCACTATAGCCGATAGGTTGGGAGTAGCCGCAGAGACGGAAAAAGACCTCTGGTATCTTATTGCAGTGCCCCATGACACTCTGATTGACCCTGATGCGCTGAAGGAGGACTCAGCTCCACTTTACATCTTTGAGGCTTCCGGTTCTACTGATGCCCGCTATATCAGAGTCAAGGCGACCCTATTGGGAGTGATAGTGACCATTTGGTATTGTGATGAGCCGTAATAGGCAGTTCGCACGGTGTAAATTTTTAATGCGCCGTGCGTAGTACCCAGAGCTTGGGGAAACTAAAATGCCCCCTGAAAGGATTGGGGGAATAGCTCAAAAGGAGGCGATATGCCATTAAAAACGCATGTAGGTTACATATCAGCAGAAAGAATATGGGGTGATCTGAACTTAGGCCCAGGTCATACAATCACTGCCCCAGGTGGTTTTTATGGGCCATTGCGAAACCTTCAAGGCGGCAAGGTCTACTTTGTCAATAAGGACACTGGCGATAATGATAACGAAGGTACCGACCCAAGTTTACCGTTAGCAGACCTCGAGGCAGCATATCTCAAGTTAGAGGACAACAAGGGCGACTACATATTCGCACAGCGCACTTGGGCCCTTACCGCTCCCCCACTTACTCTTGCTAAAAAGCGGATACACATTATTGGCTTGGACCACAACCCCGTCGGTTACTGGCATGGGCAGGCTATGATTGGTGCTGCGGCACCATCCGTTGTGTTCGAAGGGGGGAGCCACGAAGTAGAGATTGCTGGGTTCTGCCTGGGTAGTCCAGATGCTGCTAATCCTGCTGTGCAGGTAGCCGCTGCTATTTCTGGCGGCCACATTCACCATTGTGCAATCGGTCAAGGAGGCTCGGGTGCAACATACGGCATTTACACCCCAGCAGGTGGAGAGTTGGATGACGGGTGGACCATAGACCATTGCGAGTTTGGTAGTGGGCTGACACTGCACCATATCAGCGTACTTGCCTATACTGCAAGAATAGCCGACAACATATTTAGGTTCCCCTCAGCAGCAAAGGAGTGCTTAGCATTGGCAGGGGTTGGCGATGTCGAAGTCTTTGGCAACATGTTCGTCGCAGCTATTGGTGGTGGTCAAAATGCTGGATGGGCAGTACACTTGGATGCAAATGCTGCAAGATGCTTCGTCTACCATAACTGGGCAGCTAGGGCAGCCCAAGATCATGATGCCACTAATCCATACCGGGACGAAAGCACCGCCGGTGTAGCAACTTCACTCAATGCGTGGGCTGACAACTTTGACGGCTGGGCACTGAGTATTACCCCCGACGCTTAATAGAGGAGTATAGAGGAGTAAGGTGCCACTATATAGGTTTAGGTGCGAGGAGTGTGCCAAGGATACTGACAAGTTTCTTCCTATGGTTGATAGGAACTTGCCTCAAGAGTGTGAATGTGGGGGTAGTCTAAGGCGTTTAATGACTGCCCCCAGTATCCTAGTATCAGTAAATGGTAGGGAGCAGGTATTGAAGACCTTGAACAGAGAAGAAGGTGGTGACCACCTCCCTACCATTCCTAGTGATAGACCTCGCATGGAGGGAGCTCTAGCCAGAGGACTTGACCAGCATCGGCCTATAATTGGTAAAGGTTTTAGTGTTTAGGAAAGGTGATTAGCAGCGGGGAATCCCGCTGAACGCGAGACGGATGCGGGCAGCCCCATCTCTCCTTTAGTTTAAGGGAATAATGAATGCACTCAACATTACCAAAGGTAGGATTCAAGCAGTGGGAAATATGGCTGTACTATATGCACGACTACCATGACAAGACACCGGATGTCTATAATGACCAAAATGGTGCACCATGGGCACCTGTAACGGATTTAGCGTTACCACTAAGGCTGGTGAAGCCAGGGAGAACGCCAGACGATTTGAATGTATTTCCCGAAAAGCTGTTTGTTACAGCACGTTTTATGGTTGGTTGGGGTAGTGTCACAGCATATGTGGGTTATTTTATAAATGATGAGGAAGAACCAAGGCTTACACTTGAAACTGACTCTCCGGAGTTTGTAAATATGAATGGCACATTAGACATAAGCGATATTTTTCCCATGACGGATGAAGTCCAGGTGGCAGACTTACATGTTATGTATCGAGCAGAAGGTCTTTTTTTCCCACCAAGTATGGCTCTTGCCTGCCACCAGGTGTATTATTGCGTGAGGCGATGAGACAGGGAGTTTAGACTAATATTTGACCACGGAGTAGAATTTTAAGTGGAATATTAAAGGGGTGATATATGGGTGAAGAAAAAGATACAGGTAAAGCAATTTTTGCAGGGGCACTGACTGGCGTCTCTATTGTAGGCATTGCCGAACTTATTAGGGCACTTACAGGGAAAGTTGAGGCAGCACCGCCGGAGGGAGTTCAAATAGTTGCGCCTGACGAGCAAACTAAGGAAGTGTTTGCTGCTGGTCTAGCCTTGCTCGCTGATATATCCATTAAGCTGGACAAATTAGCCTCACTGGATGTTATAACTGGTAGGCTAGATTTAGCTAATGATTACCTTGCCGGTATTAAGTCAGCTATTCTAGCACTATCCGGGGCAGAAGTCCCCACAGGACAATATAACTTCAGGATAACAGATACGGAGGAAAACCTGGCCATACCGGGAAAGACCACTAAAGAACTTTATAAAACAACGGCACCAGAACAGGGTGCCATAGCACGAGTTAAGTTAATCTCCAACGGGAAGGATATTCAATACGACCTTTATATTGATAACCAGAGGTGGTCTTTTGATGTAAGCGATATGGTAGACCAGTCAATTCAATACCCGCACTTTCCTGGAGCCTGGATCGAGAAGGCTACCGGCGCGCAGTATGTATTTGTGTTCTCTGGTGGTGATTCAATGCAGGTTCGTTACTGGGATAATTTCATGCTTGTGGCGCGGACAACTACAGCTACCCCCGTTACCATCCTTGAAGGACAAATTGTGGAGAAGATATTCCTATGAACTTAGGAAATAGAAGCTCAATCACCACCGGGGAAAAGACCATTACCACCGCAGGCATAGCAGAGCGATTGCCCGATGTAGAGGTTCCTGAAGGCTTTGCCGTTTCAGTCATAGCCAAGTATGCCAACACCGATAGGGTATTTTACGGGGGCACAAAAGATGAGGCGGAAGCGCATACAGCCAACCTTGATGTTGAGGACTACGAGACCTTCTATGTAACCAACCTCAATAAAATCTGGATAGATGTTGCAGTGGATGGGGAGGGAATCGATTATAAGGTGGTGCAGTAGTAATGCCAGGTGCGGGTGCAGGGATACTCAAAAAGGCTCTTATTGCCTACCGTGGCGTAACAGATGCTATAGGCACTGCCACAAGCCTTGAGTGTGCCGCTTTAGCTGCTTTGCCCAATTTCAATAACCAGTCAGTAGTCATACTCAATGGTTCCTGCAAAGGCCAGTCAAGAGATATAGCTGGTATAACTACTGGCGGAACTGTCCATGTCGGCAACGCCTTTGACCATGTGATAGCTGCTGGAGTGCACTTTCTTATCCTGTCTCTTAAACCGGCTACGGCTGAAGTGGCTGGGTTACTAGCTAACCAGGAATTAATTAAAGATGGTGGTGCTGGCGATTGGGAGAACACTGATAGCCTCCACGATATACTTAGCTTAGTTAGTGCTGTCGGTGGTGTTACGACTGCTATAAAAAATAAAACAGATAATTTGCCTGCAGACCCAGCGGACCAATCTGATATTGATGCCAAGCTAGATAAGTTAGCTGGTGAGGCACCTGTTGAAGATTCAACTACTAAGAATTGGAACACTGCGGTAGACTCTCCTGATGGCACTGGTGGCTTATTAGTTAATTTAGGAACTGCTGCAACCAGAAAGAAACTCCATTCTCTCCTTCTCGATGTTAGTGCCCTAACCAATGGAGCAGCTATCCATGTAAAGCTATTTATAAAGATAAATGACACACAGCGGAAGGTATATGACGAGACATTTACCATAGCGACTGACCCTGATGGGTTATGGATAGTAAATGGGACTGTCGGGCTGCATGATGTTTTAAGTGTTGCAGTATATAGCGATACCAATGAGAGTAAGGCAATTGGCTATACTGCCATGCTGGAGGCAATGTAGTGGTTATGAGCCTACTTAGCGGAGTGAAAAGAGATGTTGGTGTATTGGAACACCATACCCATTCCAGGTGGCGTGTATATCCGCAGAATATTAGTAATACTGTTCAGCTCACCGCTGCTGAAGCAGCCAATACCTTTGGCTCATGGACATTAGTAATCCCCCTAAACACTGTTTTATTTGATTTTGATATTGTTGGGATGGTTCTTGATGCCGTTAGTGTTGCTACCTATTATCACATTCAGCTTGGCTATAATCCCGAGAATGCCGAGCCTGGTGAGAATATGGAGATGGGAGAGAGAAGACTAAAAGTTGTCACTCAGCCCATAGCTCGAGCGACTGAGATACTGGCAATTTACAGCCAGGAGATCCCTGCTAATAGCACCGTATGGGCTAAACTCAAGACAGCCAGCGTCAATGAAGATACAGCAGATATAAGCCTTGTTTTAACTAGGCACATAGAAGTGAGCAGAGAGCTACCTCTATGGCCTGCTTTTCCCTGGTAAAATGAAGGAGTAGTACCAATGAGCCTGTTAGTTAAAGGGATAAGTAAATTATCAGAGATTGAGATAGATGCCGCCCCAGGTAAAGCAAAGGATATTGTTGAGCTTATCTTGACTACGAGAGGAGATATCCTTTATCGTAATATTGAAGCGGAAAGGTTGGCTCCTGATTACGGAGCTGGCTATAACTTTCTTAAGGCTCAGGATACTGGCCACGACCAACCTTGCTGGATAGATATCCAAGACTTGATAATTTACTTAACTGGTGCAATAAACAGACTGATACACTCTCCAACTTTGCAGATACCTATACCCGATGTAGATTTAGTAGTTGTTGAAGATCACTCTGGCGGAGGACATGTGGCATCGCCAGAACTAGCTATGCCTGTGCCAACTGTGGGCGAGGCAACCGCTCTTGCCAGCCCTAATGCTTGCGGCGGCGGTGTATTTCACGATGACGATGGAGTAGATACCGATGAAACTGCTGAAGCTAATGACGCAGTAGTTAATGATGTGCACCTTTTACCTGACCCTGGGGCAATAGGCGATGGCTTTTACTTCGGCTATGCTAGCCCCTTTGACTGGCTTTGCCTCAAAATAGGAACAGCAGGAGTTGGAGTCTGGGATATCACTTGGAAGTACTGGGATGGAGACACCTGGGAGAACTTAACTCTGATACAAGACCAGGCTGACCACTTTCGTGCCGCTGCGGGAAAGCGCTGGGTTCACTTTGAAAGACCAGGAGATTGGGCGGCAAAAGTTATTGAAGCTTTAAACCTTTACTGGATAAAGGGCGAAGTGACTGGTTACACCAGCATGGCCACACAACCACTAGGCACGCAAGCCTGGATAGGAGCTTACGCATAAAAACATACGGAGGTTTATCATGACAACTAAAGAAAAGCAGGAATACATGGAGAAAGAAAAGCTTTACGAGGAGCTTGATAGGTTAGCCCCACTATTGCATGTGCCTATTCCAAGAGCTTTCGTAACACTTGAAGTCTTTAAAGGTAGCAAGCTAATTCAGAGACTTCACCAGAGAAGTCATAGTTGGACAAGAAATGCCTACAATATGATGTTTTCTTCGTTAGCTGGTTATCAATGTCCAGATGCTACCTTTGAAGCAGGAAAACTCAGCCACAAAGCTACCTCTGGCACTATCTACTCTGGGGATTGGGCTTTTGCTATGGTCTATGACAATAAGAAGATGAATACAACTGACGTGGGATACCTTTGTAGCGCTGGATCTAACACTTTTGGTATTCAGGTTGGACAAGGTGAAAATGCTGAAGATTTTGAGGACTATGTTTTGCAAACACTTATTGCTGAAGGTACTGGAGCAAACCAGCTGAATCATGCGCAAAGTGAAGCAAATGTGGTAAGCTATGCTGGCGAAGTCCTAAGTAATGAGCTTGTTCGGTACTTCAATAATAACACCCTTGGGGCAACAAACGTGAACGTAAATGAGGTTGGGCTTGTCTGTAAGACTTATCGGGTAAGTGATTATCTGAACAGCTTTTTTGGCCTTATGTCTCGTGACAAGCTCGGCGAAACCGTTGTTGTTCCAAGTACAGGACAGCTAAAAGTTACTTACACAATTTCGCTAACATATCCAAGCTAATGAAAGGACTGATATTTATGGGGTTAAACATGGCAGACGCCCTGTTGACAAAGGAAGCGATGTCAATGGGAGCTGTGGAACTCATGCCCCTGGCCAGAATCGCCGATGGCCTGTTGTGGAGAGGAATTATAGCGGCGGCAGTTATCGTCGGGCTATACCGCCTTGGAAGAGAGAGACTGCTGTTGCCGCTTAACATAGCCTTAATCGGAATTTGCTTTTGGAACTTTCAGGCATGTTTCATACTTAAAGGAGGAATATGACAGCTTCCTCTAAGAGTCAAGAGGATGAGAATGCCAGTCCACCACCGATGGAGACAGGAACAGATTTAGGAACATGTGTAAGTTAAAGGATTGGTTAAAACCTCCAAAGGCACTCGTGGAGTATGAGATGACACGGGTGGACTTGCTATCTCTAATACGAACACCCTATCCGAAAGCACTAATATTCCTGGATGATAAGCGTTATTACTACGTGTCCCACGAGGATTGGGGAAAGGTCATCAGGTATGCGTTGCTAGACATGCCTGCGTATCTGACCGAGAAATTTGATTGTGAAAACACAAGTAATGTTTGCCGGTGCAGGGTATCCTCGAAGTACAAGCTCAACACGATGGGAGAGGCGGTTGGTCAATCTCCCTGGGGATATCATGCGTTTAATTTGTTTGTGAGCAGTATAGATGGCGAGCCAAAACTGTTTATACTTGAACCTCAGAACGGAGACATATATACTGTAGAAGAGGACAGTGGCTACTTTGTAGAGAGGTTAGTAGTGGGGTGAAGATGATATGGTGCTTGAGATGTAAGAGATACTGTGACTTCTATATGAACGATAGAAAGATTCTCTGTAGCGAATGTGGCACAGAGATTACTCATAGTAAAAAATCTAAGTCAGGAGGTAAGGTAAATGCATAGTAAATGGAAGAGCCGAAAGTTCTGGTTGACGATAGTAGCTTTGGTCTACACGGTAGCAGCGACACTGGGGTTCGATGTCCCTGTGACACAGGTAGTTATTGTCGATGCGGTAGTGGCAATTTGGGTTTTGGCCGAGGCGGCCGTTGACGCTGCACATAAAGGGAAGTGATGGATGTTGGCACGGTACTGGCTGTAATTGCAATCGTAATTATTAACGCTATAGGTTGGTTTGTAACTTACGGTAGGCTATCAGAGAAGGTTGCTCGTAACTCTGACTTATTGACCAATGGCCTATGCGAGAAAGTCCAGGGGATAAGCGAAAGTGTAGCTAAGAATGAAGGAGTGAGTGACAAAGTGGATATTTTGAGTACTGGCTTCGCTGAGCTAAAAGGGACAGTCCTCACGTTTATTAAGATGTCAAGAGAGAAAACTAAGCCTTAACTGTGGCTAGATGGATATTCTTGCTAGAATAACAACAATAGTGAGGTGATAATATGGAAACCTTGCTAAAGCAGGCTTGGGGAGGCTAAAATGGCAGAGACAAAACTACAGAGAATGGGGCCGAAATCGAAAAAGGAACTAAAGGTGTGGAGAAAGCAGGAGAAGAACAAGCAGGAAGCCATAAAAAACGCCTTTCAAGTTAACAATGATAGATTAGAGTCACTAAAATGATTACCAAAACGGAGGCTAAGCATGAAGAAAGAGACTAAGCAAGGATTAGCAGTCGTAGGTAGCTTGGTTGGGACCGGCTTAGCTATTTGGGGTGTTACAAGGGTTAAGGCAGCGCCACCGTTAGAATATTGTTGTCCTTATTGCCCCATGTGTTTTGCTACCTATGAAGAATTGGTGGACCATGTGCAAACAGTCCATCCAGGAGAAAGAATACCTTTACCCATAGAATGGGATTAAAGTCAATGGAGGTGTTATATGAAACCAGAGATTAAGATTGGCCCAGTTGGCTTCGGTGAGGATCCAGCGTTTGACTATGGAACAACACACGTTGCCCATGTCCCGGTAACCAATCCTACACCAGGAACGTTTACCTATGATGCAGAACTCTATCTCGGCACCGAGAAGGCTGCCACATCCGGAATCGTCTCTTTTACCTTGACCGCGGGCGAGAGTAAAATAGTTGACTTTGCCATAACTATGCCCAGTGTTGAGGGAACGTGGCCTGTGCTCATTGATGTCCTTGTAGCTGGCGCGCTAATAGCCGCTTATCAAGCTACTGAAGATGTATCAGTAGTCATTACGCCAGATATAGTCATAGGTCCGCCAATTTGGGATTAAAAAAGGAGGTGTTAAATTGGTAATGTTTGCTCCAGGGTCATCACATATTGCCCATGTGCCTGTCTCCAACCCTACAGGTGCGGCATGGACCTACAACGCTGAACTTTACTTGGTGGAAGACGGCAAATATACGAGCTCGGGTATAATCTCGTTCACATTACTAGCAGGCGCCTCTAGCACCATTGACTTTCCCATAACCATGCCTGCTGCTGAAGGCACATACAAGGTTTACATAGATGTTTACGTTGCTGGGGAGCTTATCGCTGCTTATCAAGCTACCGAGGATGTTGCAGTTATCGGTGTAGGAGAGGTCACTTATTCCAATCTGTCCTGTGAGGTAGTACGGATACCCGGTGAAGCAATTTTTGACCAATGGCTCCATGTTGAGGTTGATATAGAAAATACTGGTGGTGTAGTGGCGACTCGGAATATAGCAGTATGGATAACGACAACTTTTGCCAGTGATAACTATCGTAGAGAAGTGCATGCATCAGCCTGCGGTTATGGCGGATGTCCATACTGTAAGGATCCATCCCCCTTCAAATTGACTTTAAACCCTGGTGAAACTTATCGCTATTGCTTCTGTTCTTACAGGGTTGACCCGGGTACAATTTATCCAGTTTGGATGGAAGATGATAAGGGTTGGGTATCAGAGAAATGCTATCGTTAAACAGGATTACGTTCCCGACACCCTTTGCATTTTTTCACAGTTCATTTATCCTATTTTGTTTCGTGAAGTAGCAGATGGCTCGACATGGAATTGTCAGTTTTACGATACCACATCACCTGTTCAACGGCCTCAATGCCTATGCAGTGAGCATCGTTAGAATCTGGATCTCTTTTATCTTCGTTCTCATGCAAATCGAATAACAATATTTCCAGTGCCTTTTCAAGTGTCATTGCTGTCACCTCGCCTTTTTCTAACCTCTACCGTTTTGACCGAATCTCGCTGAGCACGGCGCCCGATTTCTTGTCGGACAGCATACCCTCGGAAGCCCTCAGCCCCATCTCTTTCTCTAGCTCGCCAATCTCCTTTATCAACTTTTTTACTCCCACTGGCATCTTGGACTTTGAGGCTATGTAGTGACAGTGGCTATCAAATAACGTCGAGCGTGACACTCTCCTAACAAGCTCCCGCTTCAGGTAGGTCAGCTTGGCCTGGTTCTCACTTACTAGCGGCGACTTCATACAGAACCCCACTTCCAATTATAATTACTTGTCCGTCTCCACTCTTTCCCATCTGTCACAACGCCCTGCCCATCTGGACAGGGTCTTGCCGTCAGCAGAAATCTGAGAGATTTCGCAAAGATTGGGACAGCCTTTGCATATAAAGGAAGATATCTCAAATTCTGTTTGGCTAACGCTAAATCCCTTGAATCTCGTCCTGCGACCATTATTCCCCATTTCACGTCGCGCCAGCATCGCCGCTCCAATAGCGCCCATAAGTTCCTTGTGGGGAGGAACATAAATTTCCGTATGGAAAGTTTCATTAAATGCCCTGATTATTCCTTTATTAAAAGCAACTCCTCCCTGAAATGCTATCTTGGGCCAAATTTCCTTATGTAGAGCAATATTGTTTAAATAATTGCGCACCAGTGCCTGACATAACCCATAGATAATATCATCAATAGGGTAACCCATCTGTTGTTTATGAACCATATCCGATTCAGCGAAAACAGTGCAGCGCCCGGCAATACGTGCCGGATTACTGCTTTTCAAAGCATGAGGCCCAAAATCCTCGATTCGCATATTTAAACGCTCAGCCTGGTGCTCCAGGAAACTGCCAGTGCCAGCAGCACATAGCGAATTCATGCCAAAATCAGTCACCACCTCATCACGAATTATGATAATTTTGCTATCCTGTCCTCCAATCTCGAAAATAGTCCGTACATCAGGCACATATGACATAGTAGCAATGGCATGAGTTGTGATTTCATTTTTCACCAAATCTGTACCAACCATAACCCCAGCCAATGTCCTCCCACTTCCTGTAGTAGCCACACCACAAACCTCAGCATCAAGGGGCATCTGCCTTCCTATTTCTTCCAGCCCTTGCTTTATCATGTCAACTGGATTGCCTCCGGTTCGCAAGTAAATGGAGGCTAAAAGTTCGTTACTCTCGTCAAGCAAAGTCAGCTTAGTAGTAACTGAACCAACATCGATACCAAGATAAGTCTTCATTTTCTCTCTATTCTACCCTTCATGCCTTCCTGTATTTCCTCCCTCTGGGCTGGGGTAAGGTCTTCAATTGTGCCTCCATGTTTTTCCATATCAGCAAAGGCACATGCTATACAACGAATTACCATTTCGGGGTTATCGTGGAGCAAAAGCCAACTAGAGGGTGATATCCATACAGGTTTCCCACATTGGGAGCATTCGCCCGGGAGGCTGCCTGGGACCACATAGCCTAGGGGACTAACTGGCCGGCATGTTAGTATTTTCTGTTCAGGCATGGTTCACTCCTCTTTACTCCAAGCTTGCAGGTTTTTGGCTATCATGCTTGGGTACCTCCTTTTTTACTTCCTACAAGAACATTGGGCTAGTTGCCTGTTGCTAATCGGGCTAATTGCCTTTTGGCCAGGTTGCTGGGTCTCTTTTGAGCAGTTTCCCATCGCGCAACAGTAACCCGGTCAACGCCTATGGCATCAGCAAGTTCCTGCTGGGTCATCTTCAGCTTCTTCCTGAGTTCTATTATTTCCTTAGCTGTCATTCTAATTTCCCAGTGTAACACGGGTTACAATGTTTGTCAATCCCCATTCTTACCAGGAACGCTGTTATCTCCCGGGGAGATCCCCAATCCTATCTGATATTTTTAGCAAAAGGGGGGCTTTTGCTAAGATTTGGATTGCTCGAGGGCTCCGCCTAGGAAGGGAAAAACGTGACTAGGCTGCTCGAAATTTAGTAAAATACGGGGTGAAGGCTAAATTTTGGGTAGTGTATCATTTTGATTTACCGCCCTAATTATCCACTAATATTTTTACGCTGATTTTACAAGCCTGTCAAAGCAAGTGGCAAAATTACCAAAAATGTTACTAATAATTTTACACGCTTTTTACAAAGAAGTTTAAGCAAACAAGGTTCATTGGAAAAGCACCGAAATATTAGTGAAACTGATACACTACCAAATTTTGAATGGGGCAATAGGTGTTATATATCACAAAAGGAGCCAGAGGGGCAGCCAGCGTGAAATTATAGGGGGAGGTTAGGGTAAGAAAGGGCAAGGAGTTAGAATAGCCTCCTTACCAAAGTTTTCTTATCTCCTGAAGTTGTCAAACCTCGCTGCCGACATAATTGCTTTAACTCGGCCAAGCTGTATTTTCTATCCATCGCCTCAATATATTTAGCATAGCTCTCAAATCCCATCTGTCCCACTGCCCAAGGTCGCTTCTGCTCAACATATTTACCTGGAGCTCCAAGCATACCAGCTTGTTCGCCTTTGGCTGGCTTATGTAACTCTGGATATCCGATTCTCCATGCCTTATAAACATTTAGCCTCTCCATTTCAGCTTGGAGTTTATCTCCAGTAGCCACAGGCTGGTAAGGGGGTAGCCGTCCTGTTCCCAATCTGAATAAGTCATTGGGATTTGGTGTATATTCTCCTACTATCTCTAATCTAGGCTCGTAACCTTTTCTCCACCCTCTAAGGTCTATAACACTATACTCATCGTGAGGTTTACCATAACCAATAATAGGATCAGACCTCACTACCTTCATTACATAAAGCAAGCCTCTTCTCAACCGCTTAACTTTAGTGTAAGGGATTGGCTCGCGTTCTTTAGCTACCTGTGCCTCTGTTATCATACTAACCTCGCTATCAACTGTTTTTTACTCCCCGAGACCACCAATCCCTTCTTCCGGCACATCTCCCTCAATTCCTCTAAAGTATGACCTCTGTCAAACATAATAATGGCCTCACGCCTTGTTTTTGGCCCGATGGCTAATTTTTCCTCCAGTTCCTCAATAAAAGCCTTGAAAATAGCGCGCTTCGCTTCAAGGATATCTGCTGGTATGCCAAAATAATACTGCGGGACTTTCCTTCTATAAGTAGTCCCTTTGACTTTCCCACCGCGAAAACCACCGCCGTAAGGAATTGACCGTTTCCCTAACTCATCCTCAATATACCCTACTTCTTGCTTGACTAGCTTTAGGGCATGATCAGCAGAACGAGACATCTTAATAAATTCAGCAATCTCTTTCCTAGCCTCTTCTTCAGCTTCCTGTATCTTCTTTTTGCTTACTGGATTGTCCATCAGCAATTATCTTAGCAGCAAGCAGCTTCTTGTCCCCGGAGATGCTTAACCCAGCATCCCTACATTGCTGCCTCAACTCCTCTAAGTTAAACTGCATATCATATTCTATGATTTTATCATAGGGAATGGGCTTTGGCCAAAAAAGAGATTCCACACTAACAAGCCTTTTCATCGTATTAGATTGGTTATTTTCATCTGTCCTCTGTAATAATGCTCCTAGCTTGAGCTGGTCGTTCACTACTAACCGTCTTCCCTGCCTCTCTACAACACCAACTCCGCTCCAGATTTCCGATAAGTCCTCACTCCAGAAGCTAGGCAAAGGATTCTCCAATACGCCTTGCCATCGGATCCTCGGAGCTACCACATAACAGTGTTTCTCTACCTCCTCATCAGAAGTCATCTCATTAAATCGTTCCCCGGCCTTGGTCATCATCTGCATAAGCTCATCCGCGGACTTCTTACTGGCAAACTCTAACAGGTATGGAGGGCGCTTAAACAGGAAAGCACTAAAGAACGGCAGATATGTTCCTTTGACTAACCGTGGGAAGTGGTAAGCTAACATAAATATCTGTTTTCGTTGCCTGGGTAAGCTGAGGAAGTTAATCACGGCTTCCTTGTTCTTGTTGGAATCAAGTGGGAGTTGGATATCGGCTTCGTCAATAAACACGATAGCGTTCTCCATAGCTGGTATCTCACTTATGTCTGTTAGAAACTCAAAGTTACTAGGCACTAAATCCCGCTTTGCCTCTGGCAAGCCTACCACCGCCGGGGTCAAATCATACATCTTGCTGTATCTCTCCAGGATGTAGTAGGCAAGCCCCGACTTGCCTGTGCCTACATCCCCGGTTATAAGATAAGATGCCTTTGGTTGGATAACCTTATCCCAGAAGTTATCCTGCTCTATGCTCGGTTCTATATTTGACTTCTCATCCGGGGTCACGTGTACCTCTCTATTTGCTCCTATGTCGTTCTTCAGGAATTTATCTACGTCCATATTATACCCCCTTATTTTAACATTCTGTAGCTAACATCCAAATACCATATAATCCAGATAAGTCACCAGGTGCTTTGCCCACTCTTACAGTTCCATTGTAGAATTGAGCTTGGTCAATAGCTGTGCTACGGTAGTGGAATACATCATTAAGTACATAGTCCTCACCATCAAAGGTTTTATGCCAGAAGCTATCTTCTGCTATAAATGGTATCCCTACTTTCACTTATACCCCCTCTAAACATAATCGTTTCCCGAGCTCGCACTCGGCTATTCTTTGGTTCCCCCCACTGAAGCCCACCACCCAGTTAAGCCAGTCATCGTTGACGGTAACTTGCTCTGCATCGGCTATATGCTGTAGTTTCTCCACCATGCTCTCATTCTTTAGACTTACAAATGGATATAGTTCACATCGTGATATTATGGTCTCCGGGATCTTGCCACAGTCCAGCTTATCGGTTGTACATAGTATGATGCTTAAATGCGGCGGCGGCTCCTCGAGTAGTTTCAATAATCCGCCCCAGGCCTCGCCACTTAGCTGCTGGCACTCGTCTATAATGTATACTTTACGCTTGCCTATGGGACTAAAATAAGCCTTATAGCATAGGTCTCTGATGCCATCTATCCGCCCAAATCTACCACCATCGATCTCTAGTATATCCCAATGTTTACCCTTAGCAATAGCCTTACAATCGCTACATTCCCCGCAAGGTTCGCCCTCGTGAGTATTGTTGCAATTCATGGCCATCGCCACGATCCGTGCTGTCGTGGTCTTCCCAGTCCCGCTTTGGCCAAAGAATAAGTAACTGTGGCTAAAACGGTCTTGCCGGGATTGTGCCAGTAAAACCGGTATTACGTTATCCTGGCCAATAACGTCACTGAATTTATGCGGTCTATAATCTTCGTATATCATATCCCCCCTTATTTATCGTGGTATGCAAACTTTCAGCTCATAGCCATATAAGCCAATCCAGAGGAAGTAAGCACCAATTAGCCGATATGCCATGATAAAGTGCTTTGGCCCTGTATAATTGCCTATGATTAAAGATGCTACACCATGTCTAAAGATTGTCTTTTGCCAATATCGCTTCATTTTATCCATATACCCCCTTTGCTTATTCCCAGACGCCCCAGAGGGCGTTTCGCTATTCCTAGCTCGTCAGTGGATGCAGCCTACTCGTTGACCATCAGCATCTATCCCGTATATGTTGACATCGCAGGATAGGTTAAAACCCTGTTCTATGTTCTTCCTGTGGTGTTCTAGTGCTGCTTCTCTCGCCTGTTGTAGTGTTGCATACGTACCAACTACGCCATTAGTGTATGCGCCCTCTAGATCCCATTTGACCGCCCTCTGTGTCACTTCCCGGTTGTGTTTGTTTACCCTGTCTATATCTTCCTGCTGTTCTTGTTCGTATCGCTCTTGATGGTTCATGCTATACCCCCTTCTGCTGTCTTTCAGTAAGCTGAATATATGCTTCTTGTATTGTTTGCTTCATATTCAATACTCCTCCGGCAATAAAACCGTTGTGGCTGACCTGTCGGCCTCGGTTATGATCCAGATTTTCGGCAAACCCTTGCTTTCGTATGCTGAAAATATCCTCAAATACTTGCCTAATGCTAACTCGTTCTCGTTCTTATCCTCTTGGCACATATCCCCCCAGTCCCCCCTAGCGTGCCGTCTAATGCTATCCAGCACAAACTTGCTGAACTCCCCATTGTTGGCTATTTCCTCGTTTACCCCTCTACTCCAGAACAACCGCCCTAAGTTAAACTTACCGGCTATATCGATTGTTTCTATTGACATTTCCTTTCCCCCTTTATATATTCCCAGACGCCCCGGAGGGCGTTTCGCTATTCCTAGCTCGTCAGTGGGTTAGTGCCATCTCTCGCTTCATGCTCCGGTTCTTGGCGGCGCTACAGAAGGCATTGCAGATAATGGCTTCACGGCCTCGTTCATGTACCTGGATATAGCAGTTATAAGTTCCGGTTGGTGTTTTGGTTTCCCTGTCAATGGTTTCCTGGTATGTTAACTGCAACCTGGTCTCGTCACTCTCATATCCTAACAACTCTTTTAGTTTGGATAGTACACCATCAATAAACCGCTTGGATCCTGTTAGGCGTATGGAGTCCTGGTCATACGTTGACCCCTTGTGCTTATATGCTACCGCCGACATTGCGATCTCTTGGTCCGCCGTGATATTTCCCCAGTGCTCTATTATCTCTTGTTTTCTCATGGTTACCCCCTTTGTTTTATTTGGTTATTTAATATTGGCCGATGCCAAAGCAACCGTTGTTACTTGCCCTTTGATGCCGGCTTGGAGTGAATCTCCACGGCGTTTATATTCACTTGGTAACGCTTGCCGTTGTTAGTTGCCTTAAAATTAGCGCGCTCACCCCGAGATCCAGTGCTAAAGGTTTTCGAGTTCATCTCCACTGTGACTAAGGTCTCGCCGGTCTCGTTTTTCAATGCTACTTTCACTTTTGCTCACCTCACTATATTTATTTCGGTTGAACAAAGCCTGGCTGCCGCTTTCAAGCTGTTGCAATTCGGGCATCAAATGTTTTAGCCGCTTTGCCACGCTCTCGAGCTCTCCAATAAGCCTTGCCACTTTCCGAGTAGTCGGGGACATTGACCTTAGAGTTCTCTTTCGGTATGCCATAAACTACCTCTGTTACTCATAGCATCGGCCGGGATTATTAAATTGTTAATATACTATTAGAATTTCGATTTTTATATCTATGTGGATATTATAAAACAGGGCATTTTATTTGTCAAATCATTCTTATCAGAATGATTAGGCATATATGCTAATCATAGCTAAATAAAAAAACGGCTCCGGGTATCATTTTATTTTTGGATTTTTAGGATTTTTAGGATCCCCTGGCATTGAGATATAATCTGGAGTTTTATATCGGCCGGTAACTCTATTAGAGTTTTGCTATCCACAAGCTCTATGCTTGCGTTTGGCGATCCCCTCCCGGCTGAAGTCATCTTCTCGAGCCGCCAAAGGGGAGCATAGATTAAGTCCATCTTATCAAACCTAACTACCCTGGCTTCCCCGGTCCGCTTGCTCACACCCCATTTGACAGGCCTGATCCACCCACACATGGGACACTGCAAGCGCTCTACCAGCTTATCACCCTTAATTGTATCTTTATAACTCTTTGCCATAGTATCTCCTTTCGTTAGCAAAACCCCCCTATAATTTCACGCTGGCTGCCCCTCTGGCTTCTTTTGCGACATATAACACCTGCTGCCTTATTTCATTGCCTGATTTTATAAACTCCATAAGATACTTACCTATGTATTCAGTGTAGGCTGGGGGGATTGCCTGGGTGAGTTCCTCTTTTGTCATCCAGTCTATACCCATAGCCTCTTTTGCTTTAGGGAAGTTAGCAGTCCCATCATACCCAACTACTGAAACGAAAGTGCCATAGGAGCGTGGCACACCTTTTGTAAAACCAAAAACACCTATACCCCCAGACTTTGAGTATCGTCTATTCAAATGACCGCCAGGATATATAACAGCAGGGTGCGGTCGATGAGCGGGGGCAAGCATTGCCACATTAGATTCAAACAGACGATGCCGATAGATGGGTAGTTCTGCTAATGACCATCCACAAAGCATTATATAGCCATATTCTTGCCCAAGTGGTGCATCTGCTACATTTTCAATAACCCAGGGTTTTCCAGTAGCGACTAAGAGTTTTCTTGTCGCCTCAATTAAGGCAGGATAGATTTTCCCTTTTAGCCAGGGTAAATGTCGTAATCTGCTGTAAGCCTGGCATGGTGGACTGGCGTGGTAAGTGTCATAACCTTCAAGCGGAAACTCTAAGGCATCCGCCTGATGAAACTCAAATGGGTAATGAGGCTGAGGATTAATATCCACACCTATAACTTCAAAACCAGCACGGTGATACCCCATTGCTGCGCCACCAGCTCCACAGAATAAATCAAGCAATCTCAGTTTCACTCTATTTCTAACCTTTCCCCTTCTCCCCAAATGCTTCCCTGAAAACATCCGGCACTTCCGTATGGTGCTCTTTATAAAAACTCTCCATAGCGTCTAATATTTGTTTATAACCCTGCCAACTCTCAAATATCAATAGAGGGATCTCACCAAAAGGCGTTGCAGCAAATATTCCTGGATGCCCTCCATCTAATAGCTTAAACTTAAATCCCATTTTGAATCTTCACCCATTTATCAAAGGAAAACTGTTTATAGAAACCATGAGGTAGATTAACCCACCGCGCAAATTCGTGCAACTCTCTTTTGTCTCTGACTATCCGTGGCCTAACTCCATTCACTTCCTGATAAATCATAGCAAAAGGCGTTGCATTGTAGCTCTTAATTATCTCGAGCCTTTCCGAATCTCCCTCCAATGAGCTGTTAAAGCCTATAAGGAAGTAAACCATCACCCTTGACAACTTAATGCCGGCGCTTCTTAAAGTTTCCATGCCATGTCTAAAAGCCTTCTGATACTTAATATCATCCAGAGCGAACCTTAATTGCTTGCTATATTTGAGCCTCAAGAGGTAATGCGCCTTCTCTTGATCAACCAGCCTGATATCCAGCCCCTGGTTGAAGTCCACCTTTAGTTTCTCTTTCATTAGATCCGTCAGTGTTTCTTTCCAATTCGGAGCCGCCAGCAGGTTATTATCCAGCAACACTATATCCCTATGTTCCCGGTCCCAAAACTGGTAAATGCTATGCCACGGCTTTATCCTTCCTTCCTTATGAGGCACAACGCACCAGGGGCAGCGCCGGATACAGCCCCGAGACGTAAAGCCATAACTAGCTTTGGCATTGTAAAGTGAATAGTCAGGCATCATATCCTCTACCTGAAATGGAAGGCATCTAACGCTAGGCCAGGCAAATCCAGTTCCCCCTAAAATGACATTGCCATCAACAGCTGGCAGATTATGCCTGTTCTTACTGAAAACACAGGCAATATAAGTAATATCCGCCCCCATAAGCGGCATATTGAAAACAATCTCATCTCCCTTTGACTTGTAATATTGGCTGAGTTTCATCAGGGCCAAATTAGGAAATCCTTTCGTATCCAAGTCAATTAATCCTATCTTCATATTCTTTCCTCTATTCAAGTTTCAGCCCTGGCTGATATTCAACCTTTGATACTCTATTCTTTGCAATGGCACAGTATTGCTCAACACAATCAATAAGAATAGCCTTCCGTCCTAGACGCTTAGCAACCACAGCAGCAGTCCCCGATCCAGCAAAGGGATCTAATACCACATCGCCAACTCTAGTTGATGCGAGGATTGGCCTCACGCATAATTTCTCAGGGAAGACAGCAAAGTGAGCACCCTTAAACGGCTGGGTAGTTATTTCCCAATAATCCCCTGGGTTCTTCCCCAAAGGATGCTCATGCCTTCCCTCGGGTGATTCGATACCACCATATAAGTAATGCCCACCACTTCCCTTTTGCTCAAAGTGGCCAACGATGTTCTCTTGGCGCTCGCTGAGGATATCGCCGGGGTTCTTGCCCTTTGGCGAGTAATCTCGGGTATGAAGGGGATCAGTATATGCAACATTGCCGGTTCTACCCACAGCTTGGTCATGCTTTATCTTTGGCTCTCTCCCCTCAATGGCTTGTTTCTCCCAACCATCACCGCGGTAGGGGTGATGGGGAGCTACCAATGGTCTATCCCTAGCCTCTCCATCAAACCCACCTCTACCATCATGGCTGGACCCATGATGTCCCTTCAGCCCAGTATTTCCGCCACCTTGATGAGCCACTGGCTGGTCAAAGAGTTGCCCCCGCTTGGCTGCCTCAGCTTTCCAATCCTTTGAGCTGCGGTTAGGTGCTTCAGTCGGAGTAATCTGGTACTGAGTGTCCCTCCGCTGGTACTGCTTGTCTTTTTTAGCTCTTTCGGGATACTCATATTCCTCAATCTCCTCCTCCGATGCCTTTAACTCCTTGACCTTGTCACCTTCAACATAAGCACCATGCTTGCCCCGCTTGACGTCGCTTACACGAAGATTAAAGGACTGGGGATTAGGTCCATGACCAAAGAGGTCATCAAACTTTCCTTTGTACTCCTCATCAGGTGGGAACATCTCATCAAACCAATCTGGAGCGAGATTTCTACCACCTCGGTATATTTGAGAGCTTCCAGGATAAACTTCTTGACCAATGTATTTATTGTCAGAAGTTCTACCGCTAGCACTAAAATTAACCTGCCTTTGGTACCTCTCAAGGCTCTGGGTCTTGTGAGGTTCTCTCACTGCGTCAAGCTCGAAGTAATAATCAAACCCCATCCACAATGGCTGATATTTAATCCAATTATCCTTCTCACTCTGAGGTGGTTTGTCCCATCGAAACTCCCTAGTTTCAATATTCTGATACATGCCACCCCAAGGGTAATTCTCCTGCTTGGTCGGCCTAGTATCCCGCCACTCCCCAGTCTCCTGGTTACGCCAGAGGATAGTGCTATCGTTTTTAGTGAAGAAGTATAAATATTCCCAAGTAGTGCTGAATCTATCCTTAACGCTGGAGGGCATAGCATTGTTCTTGTGCCAAATGTTCTTATTCCTTAATATCCAGCCTTCCTCAATCATAGCGAACATCACCCGCTCAGGGATACAGATCATACATTTAGCTGGCGCAATTAGAGTTTTATTAAACCTTACTCGCTGAGCATCTAAATCCTTTTCAGGTTTATTTGCATGTTGCCATCGATAAACTTCTTTGTTGCCAGCGGGACTTGCGCTATAAGTATCCCCAATGTTAAGGTAGAAGCTCCCGTCCCTCCTGAGAACCCTTTTGACCTCTCGGAAAATCATCATTAAGTGTTCAACATAGAGCTCGGGGGTCGGCTCGAGCCCGAGCTGACCACGCCAAGCGCCACACTTAGTACAGAAAACATTGCTCCAATGGTGTTGGATATCAGTATTAAATTTACGGGTAGGTGAACCCCAAAACCTTTCCGTAGTGCGAGATTTACCAGATACTACCCTTTCCTCTCGGTGCTCATAGTGTTCTGAGCCTTCCCACTCATGCTCACAATTCTCAGATCCGCCCCACACAATATCAGTGCCCCCAGCATAGTTCCTTAAACCCCAATATGGAGGGGAAGTGATACACATTTGCACACTTTCATCTGGTAGGCTTTTCAAATGGTCAATAACATGCCCACAATAAATATCTACTAACTGCTCAGAATGATATTTCTTCACTAAATTATTTACCCCAAGTAGAACTTCACCGATACTATTCGCCTCCTAAAAATAGATTTAGCTTGCCTTGTGGGTTACCGGATGTCCAATCACTCATCCCACTATATTCTTTTTCCTCTCATTCTAGTTAGAATAGCTTAGCCCTTCCCTTACTTCCCAAAAAGCCTTCTCTTCTCTATTAGCCTGGCCTTTACTTCCTCTTCGGTCAGCGCATAAAAGGTCGTGCGAGTTGTCGGTTCGTTAAACACATACATGGCCGGTATTGTGCCATACCCTTCCTGGATGCCTCTGTAAATAGCACCAGTTCGGGAAGCTATTTCCTTGCCTTTAGCCTCTGTTAATATCAGGGCTTCCCTACTCTTCGGCACATGTGGGTATAATGGCTCTTTTTTGCCCATATTTACTCCTCCTCTGAACGATATTTAGTAACCCTTTCTACCATTTCATTTAATTGACTAGCTAATCGTTTCATATCGCCAAGAGTCCGATTATCAATACGCTTCTTGAGTAAATCTATTTCATTTTTAACACGCCCAGTATCTTGCCAATTATTATTTTGAGAGTCCCAAGTTATTCCTAGTAGTTTCAACTGTTCCGCAAACTGTTTAATCGTATCTTCTCTATACTTGA
>Ga0210003_1000301_pt1 | contig 43988 bp, 33 predicted proteins | sample LantaG_FD_182804 | JGI IMG/M metagenome (GOLD analysis project Ga0210003, IMG submission 182804) | Deep subsurface microbial communities from Baltic Sea to uncover new lineages of life (NeLLi) - Landsort_02402 metaG (SPAdes) (version 2) | ecosystem: Environmental > Aquatic > Marine > Oceanic >...
TATTGAAGGTTGCGACCGGAGAACTTAAACCCGAAGAGGTCTTCTATGTGCGCCCAGAAGGTCTCTACCTTGACCGCAAAGGGCACAAGTATGAATGGACGAAGAATGACTACGAAAGGCAGTTAAAGTTCTGTCTGGCGGCATCTGAGAGGTTTGCGGAGGGTTATAATACTCGGGGTATGGCAGAAGAACATTTGAGGGATTATCTTCCTCAAAATATTCGCCAGAACTTTGTGGTCTCATTCTCTCTTCGTTCTGCCCTACACTTCCTTGACCTGAGAGCAAAGTTAGACGCTCAAGTAGAAATCCAAGCATTAAGTGAAGGTATGATCCCAGTAATGAGAGAATGGGTTCCGGAAATCTTTAATTATTATGAGGAGAAGCGTCTTCATAGAGCACGGTTAAGTCCCTGAGGTATTATGAAAACTTGGTGTGTAAAAGATCATCTTACTGGTCATGTGTTTAAAGTTCTTCTTAGTGAACAGGATTTCCAAAATTTTCTTAAGGAAAATCCTGATATTGATGAGTGTATTGATTGCATTGAGTGTGATGATGCACCCTCAATAACATTGGAATAAATAACATTACATAATATGGAGGAATAACAATTGGCAATATACCCAATAGTTCATAAAGAAACTGGTGAAAAGAAAGTTGTTGAAATGAGTGTTCACGACATTCAAGAATGGTATAAGAATAATCTAGAATGGAAGCGTGATTGGAGTGAAGGATGTGCCACACCTGGGGAAACTGGTGAGTGGAAAGACAAACTTGTAAACAAACATCCTGGATGGAATGAAATTTTAGATAAGAGTTCAAAATCCGCAGGTTCAAAGTCCCAAATTAGCAAAATTTAAATGGCAAGAAGAAAAAGAACCACTCAAGATACTCAATCTATTGGTGGTGTTGGTATGACGGCAAAACAAATCAAACGTAGAAAACCATTAAACTCCGATCTACTTTTAGATATAGATCCTTTAACAGATAATCAGGAAAAATTATTTAAATCTTATGATGAAGGTAAGCATTTAGTTGCTTATGGTGTAGCTGGAACAGGTAAAACTTTTATTGTACTTTATAATGCACTCAAAGATGTTCTTGATGAAAAGACGCCTTATGATAAAATTTACATCATTAGGTCTTTAGTTCAAACTCGTGAAATTGGTTTTCTTCCAGGTAATCACGAAGACAAATCAGCACTCTTTGAAATACCATATAAGAATATGGTAAAGTATATGTTTCAATTACCATCTGAAGATGATTTTGAAATGCTCTATGGTAATTTAAAAACTCAAGGTACTATTTCTTTTTGGTCTTCTTCTTTTCTAAGAGGAACTACTTTTGATAATTGCATTCTTATTGTAGATGAATTTCAAAATATGAATGGACATGAAAATGATTCCATCATCACTCGTGTTGGTGAAAATTGTAAAATTATGTTCTGTGGTGATGCCTCTCAAAGTGATTTGGTGAGACAGAATGAAAGAAATGGAATTCATGATTTTATAAAAATTCTTCAAATTATGCCCTCATTTGATTTCATTGAATTTGGCATTGAAGACGTATGCAGAAGTGGTTTAGTCAAAGAGTACTTAATTGCAAAACATTCTTTAAATATTGTAATATAAAATGTTCACACATATTGATTTGAAACTCCCAAAACTTTCAAGGGAGAGTATAGATGGAGTTCGCTATTACAACATAGGTGGAGAAAATAAAAAACTAGTCTCCATTACTTCTGTGATTAGTCATTACAGCAAAGAGAAGTTTGCAAAGTGGCGTAAAAGAGTTGGTGAAGAAGAAGCAAACAGAATCACAAAAAGGTCAACCAGTCGTGGTACTGATACTCATACTTTGATTGAAAATTATTTGTTAAATGAAGAACTACCAGAGGTTCAACCAATTTCTGAAATGTTATTCAAACTAGCAAAACCATCTCTAAATCGTATAAATAATATTCACTGTTTAGAAAGTTCTTTATACAGTGAAATTTTGGGAGTTGCTGGTTCTGTTGATACCATAGGAGAATTTGATGGGGAACTTGCAGTTATTGATTATAAAACTTCTGCAAAACCAAAGCCCCGCGAATGGATAGAAGGGTATTTTGTTCAAACTATGTTTTATGGAATGGCGTTATATGAGATGACTGGAATATCAGTTAAAAAATTAGTTATTATAATGACCTGTGAAGATGGAGAATGTGTTATTTACGAAGAAAGAGATTTAGAAAAATATATGAAACTTGTAATTCAGTATATTAAAAAGTTTGTAAACGATAAGTTAGAACAAATTGCTTGACACATACGTACTAAAGTTTTATAATATGGGAAAGATAAAAATTAATTATTGTGCCACTTACGCTTGTCCAATTAATGACTTCTGATTATAATAAAGAATTAGAAAAAGTATTAGAAGAAAAATTTTACTGTCCCTCAAGATTTGCTCAAGAAGTTGAGAAACTTGTAGTGCAAGAAAGTGTTTCTTATATTGATGCAATAATTGCTTTTTGTGAAATCAATAAAATTGATTTAGAATCTGTTCCTAAACTACTTTCAAAACCACTAAAAGAAAAGATTAAGTTTGAAGCAATGGAACTTAACTTTCTCAAAAAAACTTCCAAGGCAAGATTAGTATTTTGAAATTGGAACCATTTCAATCCTATCAAAAATATCTTGCTCTGAAAAATCATTTTACCTATAAGAATTACAATTACTTCACATACCACGGAAAAGTAAAAGCAAACCTTAAATCCTTCTACAAACGAAAAGATAGATTTTGGTTTGAAAAATTGTCCAGAAACAAAACTGATCAAGAAATATTGAATTTTTTTGTTGCAAATTTTGCTTCTTGTGATGATCCTCAATCACTCTGGATTGGACAAATCATCAAGGAAGGTGAAGAAAATTATACAAACTGGATGCGTAAGAATCAATCACTTTCTTATATCTTTAAGGAAGAAGTAAGTATTCTCAATTCAAAAAACTTTGATGAGATGTTTAGTATTCAAGGCAATAAACATCCAAAAATTTTAAAAGAATTCTTACAGAAGAAACTATCATTAGAAACAATGATCATTCTCAATAGTATTTTAAATTATAAAAAGCAATTTGATGAAAAATTATTAGATCCTGTATGGGAATTTGTATCTATGAGAATTGAAAAATACTCTCCATTCCTACATATTGATAGAGATAAATTCAAATCAATTTTGAAGGAGTGTGTAATGTGAGTTTCTTTACTTCAGATATAGTCCGAGCAGAAATGGCTGAAATAACAATGTTACAGGAAGATATTTATTGTAATGTTTTTACATTTCCTACAATGAATACTGAAGAAAAAAAGTTTCACATTGCACTTCTTGAAAAACTCTTAAATAAACAAAAAGTCTTGTATACTCGTCTGTGTTTATCTGATGATCCTGAGGCAGTTGAAATGAAAGAACGAATTGTTGAATCTGCAACAATGATGGGTATGCCACCAAATGTTGATATGAATGTCATCTTTAATAATATGAAAGGATTAATTGAAATGATGAGAGAACAACTTGACATTTCAGAAGAAGAAGAGTAGAATAATCTTATGGGCTGGATGATCCCTTAAGCTAAATCATAAAAGCCAAATCTGTACTGAAATAAAATGTCATTTGAATCACTAAAAAAACAATCTAAGCTTGGTTCTCTTACCGATAAACTGGTAAAAGAAGTTGAAAAAATGAATACTGGCGGTGCTGGAGGAACTGATGAACGCTTCTGGAAGCCTACTATGGGCAAAGGAGATGTAGGTTCTGCAGTCATTCGTTTTCTTCCTGCTCCTGGTGATGAAGATCTACCTTGGGTAAAGATGTATAATCATGCATTTCAAGGAACTGGTGGTTGGTTGATTGACAACTGCTCCACTACACTCGGTCAAAAGTGTCCTGTATGTGCATCAAACACTGAACTATGGAACTCTGGAAACGACCGTGATAAGGATACTGTTCGTCAAAGGAAGCGTAAACTATCATACTATGCAAATATCTATGTAATCAAAGATCCTGCAAATCCCGAAAACGAAGGTAAGATTTTTCTTTTCAAATTTGGTAAGAAAATCTTTGATAAGATTCTGAACTCAATGCAACCAGAATTTGAAGATGAGGCACCAGTTAATCCTTTTGATTTTTGGCAAGGTGCAAACTTCCGTCTCAAGATTCGTAAGGTAGAAGGTTATTGGAACTACGACAAATCTGAGTTTGATTCGCCTGAACCTCTTCTAAAGGATGATGATGCTATGGAAGCAATCTGGAAGAAAGAATATTCACTTTCTGCTATTGTTGCTCCAGATCAATTCAAGTCTTATGATGAACTTGAAAAGCGTTTGAATTCTGTTCTTGGTATTGGTAAAGTTGCTCCTAAGACATCTACTGCTGATGAAGAAGAGCACTACGAATCTTATGCTCCAAAGCAAAACATTGAAGAAAATGTGATGCAGGAACTTGAGGAATCTTATCGCAAGAGTAAGAGTGTAGAACTTCCTAAAGTCACTTCTGATGATGACGATGGAGATGAGGCCCTTTCGTATTTCAGTAAACTGGCAAATTCCTGATTACTGATATAATCTAATATTATCTCCTCTTTTCAAGGTTCTGGACACATATTGTTCGGAACCTTGTTTGTATGGCATAATACTTTCAAGATCATTGAAGACAACATTTAAATATATTGGTTTGAGTATAAAAATATTTCTCTTTTCTTCTTGAATTTTATTTTCGTATTCGTAATTTGTAATTGGTATTGCAATATTTGATTTAATAACTTCTTCTCTTAATCCAGCATCATAATAAGTTAATGAAAAATCTTGAGGAATTTGAAGTCCTTTTGGAAGAACGGTAATTCCTAAAGTATTTTTTATTTCTGGACTTTCATGATGATGGACAACATTATAAATTCTATTATATGTATTTTCATCAGATTCACTTCCTACTTTATACTTTGTAATTAAAAATCTATCAAACCCACTTTGAGGTAAAGGCCACTCAGTTCTTATACTAAGAATATTATTAGACAATAATATAACCCAATCTAGAGTTTCATCATTGTAAATTTCATAAGCAACATTATCAGGTCTTTCATCTCCAATTATACTATACTTGGTGAAAAAGTTTAGATTTCCAAAAATTTCTTGTCTTAACTTACCGCGTTTAAATAAATTTTTTACTATGGTGTAATCTGATATATTTTTAGGTTCTGATGCCCTAGTCACATATTCAAAATCTGGTACATTTTCAAAATATGGTCTTGTCATTTTAGTATCCTATTGAAGCAGCGGGAAGTGTATCATACTCATCTTGATAAATTGGTTGTAATTCCTCAAAAGTTAAATTAATAACATATGAAACCATACTACCATCCTCCTTAAATGTCATATAAGAACCAGTCGGTGTATAATCAACTTGAAAATTGGTAAGAGCGCAAGTTTTAATTTTATTAATATATGGGTGATCACTATCTTGCTCTTTATACCTATATTGTATCTCAAATATATTTGGAGTTAATAGAAACAATTCTGACACACTTCTTCTTACTGCCATTCCTTTTTTGAAAAATCTTATGATTTTTTGAATTTGTTCTGTATCATCTTTTTCTCTTGCAGATAATTGAAATCTATAACTAAAAGTTCTTAAGGTTGGTGTATTGAAAAGTAATTCTATATTTGGATTCAAAATTGCACCAGTAGTTCTTGCCAAAACATTTTTTCCTATTGCTGCTCCTGCAAATGCATATTCAATTGCTTTTGTTATGTTTGATTGTTCTGATCCAATTGTTTTTATAAGTTTCTCAATTGAGTCTTCTGCCCCTGCAGCTCCTTTACGAATAGCAGCACTAGATAAATCTAAACCTGCTATTTCAAAAGGATTTAATTTATCTTGTTGCCAACTTACTGAATTTGAATCGCTTATTGTTGGTTGAATAGGAAGTGTTACTGTTCCTAATATTGTTCCTTTTTGTTCTTTACTACCAAGTAATGTTCCTCCTGGATTATTTGTGCCACTCAATCCTGATGGTGGAGTGTATTCTCTCTGCATAAATGTTATTACATCTTGCTTTTCTCCACTGGTATTCATGGTTTTTGGATACCTAAGATCTCCTACTGTTTTTTGTGGATTTTTTGGAAGTATTGAAGGATTACCTGGTGTTGGTAAAGTTAGAGGTGGTGGTGCTCCGGCTGCTGGAGTTGGTGCTCCGGATGCTGGAGTTGGCGTTGCTATAGGTGATGGTTGTGATGTTTGGTTTATTATTATATTTTGAGTTCTTTGAGTCAAATTTGTTTGTAGTGAATTTTTAAATAGTTTTGTAGTTCTATTTGGATCCCAGTTGTTAATTTGATTTGGTCCGGATTGTACCGATACCATTTCTTGAATATTGTTATATTGTATTTTTCTTCCTGTGGCATTTGTATATTCATACGTTACATTTCCAATTATATCAATAGCATACTTCATATTTTGTATAACTGGGTCAGTACTAGTTGTACTTAGTCTTGTATAACCACTACGATTGGTTGATGTTATTGTTGTTAATCTTTTATCTACCTTAGTTCCATAATTTCCTATTGGTGGATTTTTTGTTAAAGACCATGAAGTTGGAGTATTTGCCATCAGAACTTCTCCCTAATAAGGAACATAAGAACCAAAGTTTTATTTCCTTTACACAGCATTAGAATTGAAGTTCTTTATATCTTATTTATAACCAAAAAGTTCTTTTTCAGTTATTATTCTAAATATAATTCCTCTGTCATCACACCACTCTTTGGCTGCGTTCCATTTAGCAATATTTTTTTCATATGCTAATGATTCAGTAATCAAAGTTTTTTGCTTTTTCTTTCCTGCAACTGGAGGTCTTGTTTGTCTTTCTGGTTTTACTTCAATAATATATTTCTTAATTGTTCCATTTGTTTCTTTTACTTTCATAATGAAATCTGGAAAATACCTTCGCACTTTATGAGTAGTTGAATCATAATAAGGTATAAAGAACTCTTCAGATCCCCACTCTAAAATATTATCATTTCTATCACAGTATCTCATAAATTTAACTTCCCAAGATGAACGATAGATTATATTATTATAATCTCCCTTATATTTCTCTGGATTTTGAGGATGAAATCTTCCTTGATGATATTTTCCTTCTTTACTCATAAATACATAATAACTCTAGAATATTTATAGATGCCCGCTCCTATTCCAAAAAAAGTATATTTAAGTACAATAAAATCTAGATTGTTAGAACCTGCTCTAACTTCTCATTTTGTTTGTGCGTTTTCCCCTCCTCCAGGTCTTCAACCAGGAGAGGGATTTTATGGAGATAGAGTAAAAATATTTCCTGGATTAAATTATACAGCAAATCAAGAATTAATTACATTATCTTGTACAGATGCATCTCTTCCAGGATCATCTCTTGCAACAATTGATATTGATAACGATTTTCATGGAGTTTCTGAAAAACATGCATATCGTCGTTTATATGATGATCGGGCAGATTTTACTTTTATTGTTGATGGTGAATATAAAATTTTAGATTATTTTGAGAATTGGATTTCATATTGTTCGGGAGAAGATGAAATAACAAGACAAGGAACATCAGAATATAGTTATAGGGTAAATTATCCAAAAAAATATAAAACAGACAAACTTTATATTACTAAATTTGACAGAAATATTTCCAATAGAGTACCTGGTAATTCAAATGCAACTAATGCGGGTAAAAATTATAAACCTTTTACCTATACCTTTGTAAATGCATATCCAATATCTATTGCATCTATGCCAGTTTCCTATGATACTTCTAATTTATTGAAATGCACTGTTTCCTTTTTCTATAGTAGATATGTAATTGGAAGAAGTTAATAATTCAGTTAAGTTGTTTGAATTTCAATCATAAATAATATGAATTGAATGATTTAAAAAATTATGCCGTTACCTAAAATTTGTACACCAACTTATGAACTTGAGTTGCCATCTACAGGTCAAACAATTAAATTTAGACCATTTTTAGTTAAAGAAGAAAAACTTCTTGTTCTTGCATTAGAAACTGAAGATACTAAACAGATCACTAACAGTATTAAAACAGTAATCAAAAACTGTATTGAAACTAAAGGAATTAAAGTTGAGGAATTACCTACATTTGACATTGAGTATTTGTTCTTAAATATTCGTGGAAAATCTGTAGGTGAAGATATTGAAGTTAATATCATTTGTCCTGATGATGGAGAAACTACGGTTCCTGTAAAAATTAATATTGATGAGATTCAAGTCCAAAAGAATGAAGATCATACTAAAAAAGTTAAGATTGATGAGCAGATTATGATGGAAATGAAGTATCCATCATTAGAACAATTTATTAAGAGCAATTTTGACTTTAATTCTGACAGTCAATTGGAACAGTCATTTGATCTAATTTCTTCTTGTATTGATAAAATTTATACTGAAGAAGAAGTGTGGATTGCTTCAGATGTTACTAAAAAAGAACTATCAGAGTTTTTGGAGCAGATGAATTCTTCTCAGTTTAAATCAATTGAAAAATTCTTTGAGACAATGCCAAAATTATCTCATAAAATAAAAGTGAAAAATCCAAATACTAAAGTTGAAAGTGAAGTTGTTCTTGAAGGGTTATCAAGTTTTTTCGCGTAGCAATGTCCCATATGGATCTTGAGAATTACTTTGCTTTGAATTTCGCTTTACTTCAATATCACAAATGGAGTCTAACTGAAATTGAAAATCTAATTCCTTGGGAAAGGGACATTTATGTTGAAAAACTGAAAAATCATTTAGAGGAAGAAAAACTAAAACAGCAACAAAAGTAGTAAATGACAATTCCTCCAGCAGCGATTAAAAAACTTAAAACAAATACTAAGGACTATACTCAAACTGCTGTTATTGTTCTAATAAGTTATGGCGTCTTTAAGCCACAAGATATTGATAAAGCAATTGCTACGGTTAAATCAAAAAGTACTTGGATTGTTCCATCAAAACTTCCAGATTATGATGATAGTATTCAAAACGATATACAAGTTGGCAGAGAAACTCCTGCGATTGTAAATATCAGAAATATTATTTCTGCTCATTATGGTATTACTGTAAAAGAGGAAAAGCAAGAAGAATTAGTTGAAGAAAAGCAAGAATTACCTGAAGAAGTTTCTAATCAAGAAATAAATGATGATGAAAATAAAAAATCTTCATCTGGAGTTTTAGTACTTTCTAATACTGCAGAAAAAAATGTAAATGAAGAAAAAAATGTAAATGAAGAAAAAAATGTAAATGAAGAAAAAACTGCAAATGAAGAAGAATTAGTTGAAGAAGAAATAGACGAAAGAATTTTAAGACTTCTTGGTTTAGAACATATTTTTGATATTGATTATGGGACATATCTATCTCTTTTAAAGGAAAAATTAATTTCCTCTAGAATGACTGGTGGTAATCTTTCTGTTGAGGAAGATGAATTATTACGAGAAGAACTTAAAAGAGTAAAGGGTAAAGTTGGTAGATTTAAACCTAAAAAAAATGCAAAAATAAATGTAAGTAATATAACAGGAATAAATTTATTAAATCCTGCTAATAAAAAAGAATCTGATGATGAAAGTCCAGATGAAGATGATGAAAGTTTAGAGAAAGAAAAAGAAAAAGAAAAAAAAGAATCTATCTTTGATGGTATTCTTAATATACTAAAAAGTATTACTAAAACTGTAGATAATATTTACAGTGCTATTTCTTTGGGCAATACTTTATTAAATAATCAATTAGAATCTGATAGGAAAAAAAATGAAAATTTAGAAAGAAAAGGTGAAGAACAAAGATTAGAAACAAAAAAGGATGGGTTTTTAACAACAGCAAAAAAAATTCTTGCTCCATTTGAGAGTATTTTTGATAGAATATTAAAATTTTTAATATTCACTATTTTAGGAAGAGCATTTAAACTTTTTATGGATTGGGCATCAGACCCAGAAAATAGAAAAAAACTTGAGTCTGTAGGTAGATTCTTAAAAGATTGGTGGCCTGCATTATTAGGTGCTTGGTTCTTATTTGCAACTCCTCTTGGTGGGTTTATAAGAACAATAATAGGAACAGTTGCAAAATTAACTTTTAAACTTGCTAAGTTTGCAATTCCAAAATTACTTAAATTTATATCCTCAACAGTTCCAAGAGCACTTGCATCCTCAGCAGTTCCAAAAGCACTTGCATCCGCAGCACTTCCAAAGGCAGCCGCAGCCGCAGCAGTTATTGGTGGTGGTGCTTATCTTGCAAATCAAGTTACTGGACAGCAAAAGGCAGCTCCTGTTCAGGCACAAAATAAAGCAAAAGTACAAACTGGAAAAACAATTGAAGTTCGTGGAACTGATACTGGAATTGATAAATCACCAAGTGTTGGTGATATGGGCCCAGCTACTCCATTTGGATTACTTCAAGGAATTAATACTGGTGGTATTATAAAACCTTTAGTTGATGGAGTAAGTAATAAAAATCAAAAAACAAATATCAATAATATCAATAATAGTAAAACTTATAATACTGGTGGAAATATAACCAATCTAAGTAACTTAAGTAATAGTAAAACTTATAATACTGGTGGAAATATAACCAATCTAAGTAACTTAAGTAATAGTAAAACTTATAATACTGGTGGAAATATATTTAGTGGAGTTGTAGATAAAGATACTGGTGAAACTGTTGCTGGCGCTGGCCCTGATACTCAATTTTTACCAATTGAGAGTGGTGGTGGTGCAGTTCTTCAACGTGGAGAATCTGTACTTCAAGTTGGTGCTCGTGAAAGGATGATTCGGAAGGTAGGGGTAGATCCACTTACTTTTAATATTGGTTCTAATGCAAATAAACCTAGAAAAATAAATGCAGACACACTTGCAAGTTCTGGTGGATTGATTGGATTAAGTAATGGTGGTCAAATTGGAGGTAGTGCTCCTGTAGGTAATAATCCTAATTTTTGGGTTACTGCTGCAATAGCAGGAAAGGAAGCAGGACATATACCTCAAGGACAAGCAGATGTTGCTCAATCAATTTACAATCGCGCTAAAGTTGGAATATATCCAGGAGGAAAGGATATTAAAAAGATCATAACTGCTCCTGGTCAATATCAACCAACTTTTGGTAATCCTAGTGCCTGGAATGCAATTAAAGATAAAAATAGTGCAATAAAAGCAGTTGGTGATTCTAAATTACTTGATATGTCAATAAAAAGTATAACAAATTCTTCACTACAAAGAAACGCTGCTCAGTATATTGGGTCTAGAACTGATTTTCAAGGCGAAAGTCAAAAACCACATATGAAACCAGAAAAGGGTGATATTACAAGAGGTAAAAATCACAACTTCTTTGGATGGTTTACTGAAAATGGATATAAACAAAAATTGAGTAGTCCTGCTCCACCTTTAGTTACACCATCAACTCCCTCACAAAAACCTAAAAGCATACCAAAAAAACCGGATAATATTTTTAGTGATATGTTTGGTGTAGCGAGTAGGATGTTTAATTCAGTCATTCCAAAAAAACAACATGCACAGAAAAAACAAGGTGGTGGTGTTATAAAATTACAGGGTGGTGGTGAAGTTACTTCAACTCCATCTCCAAAACAACAGTTGAGTGAACTTCGTCAAATGAGAGCAAATTCATTAGAGAGGCAAAAAAGATTATCAGAATCATATGGATTAAAATCATTTGGATCTGATAGAATAATAAAAAGTACAGATGGAATTTATAATCCTCATAGTGCACCAGTTACTTCAACTCCATCTCCAAAACAACAGTTGAGTGAACTTCGTCAAATGAGAGCAAATTCATTAGAGAGGCAAAAAAGATTATCAGAATCATATGGATTAAAATCATTTGGATCTGATAGAATAATAAAAAGTACAGATGGAATTTATAATCCTCATAGTGCATCAGATAGGCGTATGTTTCCAATAATTGGTTCACCAAATATAAAAGGTATTGCAGCATTGCAAGAAGGAGAAGGTGTTGTTCCTCGTAACGTTATGAACAATATGGGCGAACATAATTTCAATAAACTTATTACATATTTTGATAATAGTAGAACTTCAAATGCTGCAAAACTTGGATACACAAAACCAAAAATAAATAATATACAACCACCGATAAAATCTAAGGGAGGAATTGTTCCAATTACTTTACCTCCTATTGGCAAATCTTCTGCAAATGTTCCGACTTCATCCACTTCAGGAACTCAAGTTCCTCCATTTTCTACAGTTTCTCCGGCGGCAATGTCGGTAAGAATTAATAATGCAGATATATATGGTATAGTAGGGTAGTATGAATGGCAATTAATACACAAAAATTATTACCACCGTCATCATCATCTGCCATTGTTAAATCTGGTAAAATAAAAATAAATAAAAAATCTAAAAATAATTCTAATAATAATACTATTAATATTATTAATGCAATAAAAAAAGAATTAGAAAAAATAAAAGAAAACTTAGAAAAAATTTATAATTTAGTATTAGATAATAATAAACTTACTGAAAAAGATTTAGAAGTAAAAAGATTATCTGCAGAAAAGTTAAAATTTACAGAAAAAGAAAAAGGATTAGAAACAAAAAATCCAGAAAAAAAAGATAAAGAAAGTGGTATATCTATTCCTAAACTTGGAATTTTTGATAGAATTAATAGATTTATTACCTTTACTCTTCTTGGTTGGGTAGCAGTCAGATTGGTTAAATATCTTCCTAAACTTTTAGAGTTTAGTAAGAATTTATTGCCGGTAATGGAATTTTTCAGTTCTCTTACTGCAAATTTCTTTAAAGGTGTTGTTGACTTTATTGATTTTGGGTATAGTGCTTATGATAAAGTTAAGGAATTTGTAAAGGGAATTGGTGGAGAATCATTTGAAAGTGCATTTGATGGATTTAGTGACAACTTAAATAAGTTTATTAATCTCGCAATTATTGCCGGTATGGCAACAATGGGCGGGACTGATTTTGGGCCGGGAAAAAAAGGAGGTACACCTCCAACTATATCCAAACCTGGGCAAGGAGGAAGACCTAGAGTAACTACAAGTGGAGGCAGTGGAGCAGGAAGACCAGATTTAAGAAACCCACTAAGACAAAGACCTAAAATAACTGGAACTGGTGGAGGTGCTGCAGGAAGACCAGATTTGAGAAATCCTTTAAGGCAGAAACCAAAAATAACTGGTGCTGGCGGGAAAGTTCTTGGTAAATTAGGAGGTCTTGGGGGTAGAATACCAATTATCGGTGGACTGGTTAGTTTTATTATTTCTGTAATGAGTGGTGAACCTGTAGGTAGAGCGGCAGCAAAAGCAGTTGGATTTAGTATAGGAAGTGCTCTCGGAACTTTTGTTCCTGTTCCTTTCGTAGGAACTATTCTTGGAGGAATATTAGGAGATATTGTTGGTGGAGCACTTTATGATACTTTAGTTAGCAATAAACCAAAAAAACCAAAAGTAGTTGCAAAGTCAAAAGGTGGTCAAGTATCTACAGAAAATCAAGAAGAAAAATTAAATATAAAAAATTCTTTATTACAAAAACCTAAAGTATCTACAAGAGGTGGTAAAACAGTAGGTGGAGTAGCACAGAGAAAAGTAAAAAAAGTTGTTAAACAAAATATAATTCATTCAAAATCTACACCTATTGATCCTGGTAAATCTGTAGGTGGAAAGGAAAATCTTAAAAAGATATTTCCAGAACCTTCTAAAGATAAAACTATATGGGAAAAAGCAAAAACAATTAATCCTTATGGTTTTACTACTGGAACTTCAGAAAAAATGGGAAAAATTCCATTTTTAGGTCCATTATTTAATATTTTTGGTAAAACATTACTGGGAGATTTTCCAAATAAAAATGATTATCAAAAAGTTGGAGTTTCTATTGGTGCGTGGATTAATACTGCAATAAATCAGGGTAAATTGCAAGGAAATATTGTTTCGGCATTTTCTAACGGTGGTATGATAGAAGATATTGGAAGAAGTGATATTAGCGGATGGGTAGAAAAATCAGTGGAAGAATTGGTAAAAAATAAAGTTACTGAGGCAATCAATGAGTTAAAGAAAAATCTTGGAATAAAATCTGAAGATGATAAAGACCCTGATCATAAGGGAGGTGGGGCCGGTGGCGGCGGTGGCGGTTATGATGATTCTTCTCACGGAACACCTGGCCCTCCTGTTAAAGCAACTTCAGGATTTAATGCTGGTAAAGGTGATAAAAGTAGAAAAATATTTTTACATTGGACCGCCTGGGATCATAATAAAAATTTTAATAATTACCATACAACCTTTTTAGGAGATGGTAAAGCTATGAGAAATAGACCTTATGATGTGGATGGAACTGAGCATACTGCTGGTGCTAATACAAACTCTGTAGGATTATCAATTGCTGCCATGAAAGAAGGTAAAGAAAATAAATTTGGATCTTTTCCGCCAACAGTTGCACAAGTGAGTGCAATGTCTCTTGAGGCAGCTAGATTAGCTGTTGCTTGGGGATGGGATGAATCTACCATTGACAAAAATGTGAGAACTCACGGTGAATGGGAAAGATATGCAACGAAATCTGGTATTTTGCCAGGAGCACCACAAAGATGGGATTTAGATAAATTAAGACAATCTGATCCAATGAATAGTGGTGGTGATAAACTTCGCAAAATGATTAAGGGTTATTTTAGGAAGTTAAAATCTGGAGTAAATATTGATTCTTCCGGTAAAGTAATTGTTAAATCTAGTGGAAGTGCTTTAGCACAAATGTCATTAGAAACTGCTACTGAACTTGTTGATAGAGTTTCCAGTGGAGTTTCTGTTTCTGGTGGTAATGCAGACTTTTGGGCTTTGGCCGCAGTTGCATCTCTTGAAAGTGGAAATGCTCAAGGACAGGCTGATGTTGCTCAAGCAGTTTATAATAGAGTTGCTTCAAGATCAAATTTTGGGCAGGGTAGCAATCATACAATTAAAGGTCATATATTAGCACGAAAGCAATTTCAACCAGTAGAACAAACTAAAGGTAGTTATGATATTTGGTCAAAAATTGTAGATAAAGAAACTGCTATAAAAGCACTTTCTGCTCACCCTAGAGGAAAAAATGCTGCAAAAATGATTGAGACTGCGGCTGCTAATATAAGAAATCCTAATTTGAGAAAAAATTCTGCTGAATGGGTTGGCGGTAGAACTGATTTTGCAACACCCTCCGCTGCTAATAAGTATCCTGGTGGTTTTGGATATAAAGAAAGACATGGACATCTATATGGATGGTATGTTGGTCCGGGTTCAATTGCTTATGGTAAGACTAATCCAGGTCCAGCACAAACACCTCAACTTGGAAATATAACAATTATAAGTGGAGAAAATGCAAACAATCTTAAATTTGGAAATCAATCTGGAAATATAAATTCAGCAAAAGAACTTGGGAAAAGTATGGGATTGAACATAACAAGTATGTTTAGAGAAGGGGATAGTGGTTATCATGGATCAGGAAGAGCTATAGATTTTCAAACTCCGGGGAAACCAGGAAACCGAGGTACACCTGGGCAAATGGCATATGCTAGAGAATTAATAAAGAGATATGGAAATACTATAAAAGAATTAATTTATACTCCACTTGGATTTGGTATAAAAAATGGAAAAAAAGTTCCTTTAACTACTTGGGGTTCATTATCTCCACCTTGGGCAGATCTTCCCGAAGGGCATGTACTTAGAAAATCTACTAATGCTATTCACTATGATCACGTTCACGTTGCATTTAAAGATGGTGGAACCATAGGTAAAATAGGAAAAAATATAAAATCCATACAAACTGAAGCATCTTATGAAGAAAATCAGTCTGTAATAATTTTTATACCAGTATTACAACCAGTACCAGTACCAATAAAAGGAAGAAATAGAACTACATTTATTGGTGGTGGTGGCAGTATGGTAAATAGAGATACTAGTGGATTTGTAAGATGACAAATATAACTAAGTTCAAAATATATTCAAATTATGGAAAACCTCCAATAGATGTTTCTTTGGCTCAGATAACATTAAGTTATTATGAAAGTATTTTAGATTATACTGTAAGAGTAACTGCCTCTTTTGTTGATACTGGTAATAGAACTGACGGTAAAAATAATGGTTCTATTCTGGAGCAAATAGGTTCTAATATAAATGCTGGAGAAAAAGTTGAATTGCAAATGGTTGACAGTCAAAATCAAAGATTATATTTGGATGGAGATTATTCATTACGAGTAAAAGAAGTAAGAAATGTTGTAGAAGATACATTAAAAACTTCCTTTACAATTGACTTTTTTTCAAAGGAATGTATTGACAATGAGTTTATTGAAACTAGAGTTCAAAAAAGATATGATGGAAAAATAACAGATTCTGTCATAAAAATATTAAAAAGAGATTGTATTAAAACACCAAAATTTCTTGAGATAGATCCTGGAATAAATGATTTTAATTTTATAGGTAATACTGAAAAACCTTTTTATAAATTAGTTTGGTTGGCGAAAAGATGTGTTCCAAATATTCCTAATGCTAAAGGAAAACTTTCTGGTTATTTTTTCTATGAAGTTGGTGATAATGGTCGTGGTATAGTTGGAGGATATAAATTTAAATCTATTGATAAATTGTTTCAGCAGAATCCTATGCGAAAAATGATATTTAATAATACTACATCAATTCCATTATCATATACTAATAAAATTTTACAATATTCTTTTGATAGTACTATAGATATAGAAAGTTCTACAAGAAATGGGTCTATGTTTCCCACTGAATTGAGAAATTTTGATTTGTATAAATTTGAATATAAAGGAGAAGGAGAAAAAGAATTTAATCCATCCGTTCAATTTAATCGGGATAATATTGGGGGATTAGAGAAAATTAATCTTGGTGACTGGGGGAATAAATCAACAAGAATATATTCCAAGTTTAAAGATATTGGAGTTCTTCCAACTGGTATAACTGTTAAAGACCAAATAGAAAACTCTAAAAAAGAAAACTTTAATATTGAAGAAGTAATACGTCAATCATCAAATCGTTATAACAATCTTTTTAATATTAAATTATCAATAGCAATTTATGCAGATTTTGGAATACATGTAGGTGACTTAGTGCATTGTGATTTTCCGGAAATATCAAATAATAAAAATACAAAAATAAGTGCGAAGATGAGTGGTATATATATGATAGTAGATTTGTGCCATTATATTGATGGAAATAATCTTGCTTGGACTAGATTAAATTTAGCCAGAGATTCAATAGGTAGAAAACCTTTCTAATATGAACAGAACAATTCAACAACATATCAATGATGACAGAGATGAATTGAGTGATTCAAATTTGAATGCTCAGCGTCGTCGTCATTTAGAAGATCAACTTAATTCTCTTGAAAAGTATCAATTAAATCATCCAGATACTGATCACGATCCAACAAATCTTGAGTTGTATTGTGATTCGCATCCAGATGCACTAGAATGTAGAGTATATGAGGACTGATGAGTCAATATAATCCCGAAAAATTTGGTGTACCTTCTCCTATTTGGTTTGGAATAGTTGAACCTGAACCCTACTGGATTGAAAATGAGAAGAATGAAAAATATACGGATAAAAAAGATATACCAGGTTGGGGTTCTAGGTATAGAGTAAGAATTACAAGTCAACACTCCGAAAAAAGGAGTGTGATTAGTAGTAAAGAACTTCCTATGGTAGGAGTTTCTCTTCCAGTAACTGCCGGAACTGGAAGAGCGGGAAGTCGCCAAACATCAAACTTAAGACAAGGTGATTTTGTTTGGGGATTTTTTCATGATCCAGTAGATTGCACTGAACCATTTATTGTCGGATGTTTTCCAAATACTGATCAAATAGATCTTAAAAGATTTCCAACTGGAGACGCATATGATCCAATATCTGGATACACAACAGAGGGTGGTGCTCCTGTTCCAGATTCTTTAATTCCTGGCAAAAAACAAGGCGATCCAATTGAAGGCGCCACTAAATCTACACTACATTTTACAGCATTAGCAGATGCGTCCATAGGAGGTCCAAACACTTCACTTCGGGTTTCTACTGATTGTGACAAAATACAATTAGGAGAAATACAATTACAGATTAGAAAATTAATTCAAGATTTAGAAAAATTTAAACAAAGTTTAAAAGGTGACTGGACTGAAACATTAAGAAGACCTATTAAAGAAAATGGACAACAATATAGTCTTGATGAATATGTGAATTATAAAATAGAAAATGCATCCAGAGAGATTGCAAAAGGAATGAAATGGATAATTGAATGGATAGAAAAATATACTTTAAAAAAAATTAATGCAGCAGCAAAACAGTTATACTTTTTGATGTTTCCAGAACAAAGAAGTAATCTTAAAGATGTCATTGTCACTGTAAATGATTTAATTGCATGTCTTTTTAGAAAAATAATTAAAAATCTTTTAAAGATGATAGGGCAATTTTTACTTGCGATTATCAATAGATTTATTAACGCTCCTCTTTGTGCTATTGAAAATATGGTGGGGGCATTAATTGGAAAACTTACTGGATTGATTAATAGTGCTCTAAGTGCAATTATGGCACCACTTAATGCTCTTTTTGGATTTATTGATATTGCTGGAGATATTATAGGTTTTGTTCAGGATCTTTTATCATTTTTATCCTGCGAAGAAGAACCGGAGTGTCCAGGAGTACGAGAATGGAGTATATGGGATGGACCTCAAACTACTCCATTACCTGATTTGGGTGGATTAGTAGATAAAATAAAAACATTTGCAAGTTCTACGGCTCAAATTGTTGATCCAAATACTTTTGATTTTAATTTGGATTTTAGTGATATTTTCCAAGATAATTGTAATGTTGACGCAATATTTTGTGGACCACCAAGAGTTGAGTTTTATGGTGGTGGTGGATCTGGAGCTTCTGGAAATGCAATTGTAAGTGCAACCGGCGATATTTTAGGTGTTGATCTGACAAGTTTTGGTTCTGGTTACACTTCTGCTCCTACTGTAAATTTTATAGATAGTTGCGGAAAGGGTAGGGGGGCAAGAGGAAGAGGAATAGTTGGAGGTGGTGGTACTGGTGGAACTCCTGTAACTGCTGGTGGTACTGGTGGAACTCCTGTAACTGCTGGTGGACTCCCAGTAAATGCTGGTGGTACTGGTGGAACACCTGTAACTTCTGGAGGAACTCCTGTAACTGCTGGTGGACTCCCAGTAAATGCTGGTGGTACTGGAGGAACACCCGTAACCTCTGGTGGTACTGGAGGAACTCCTGTAACTGTTGGTGGAACTCCTGTAACTGTTGGTGGTACTGGTAGAACTCCTTTAACTACTGGTGGAACTCCTGTAACTGCTGGTGGTACTGGTGGAACTCCCGTAACTGCTGGTGGACTCCCAGTAAATGCTGGTGGTACTGGTGGAACTCCTGTAACATCTGGTGGACTCCCTGTAACTTCTGGTGGACTCCCAGTAAATGCTGGTGGTACTGGTGGAACTCCTGTAACATCTGGTGGTACTGGTGGAACTCCGGTAACTGTTGGTGGAACTCCTGTAACTGTTGGTGGTACTGGTGGAACTCCTTTAACTACTGGTGGTACTGGTGGTGCTGGTGGTACTGGTGGAACTCCCGTAACTGCTGGTGGTACTGGTGGGATCCCAGTAAATGCTGGTGGTACTGGTGGAACTCCCGTAACTGCTGGGGGAACTCCTGTAACTGTTGGTGGTACTGGTGGAACTTCAGTAACTTCTGGAGGAATTCCCGCAACCGCTGGTGGAACTCCTATAACTGCTGGTGGTGCTGGCGGAACTCCTGTAACCGCTGGTGGAATTCCTGTAACTGCTGGTGGTGGAATTCCTGTAACTGCTGGCGGAATTCCTTTAACTGCTGGTGGTACTGGTGGTGGTCAAATAATTGCAGTGATTATAGATAAACCTGGATTTGGATATTTACCTGATTTTGATGGGAGTAGAGGTGGAGATGGTAGAGTTTGGGCAAGACCGGACCAAATTACAATTAAAAGAAAAGATGGAACCTATGACACTCCTTATGATCCAGGAGAAGTATTTGAAGTATTTGATGGTGATATAGTAACTGGTCCGTTCACAAAGCAAGACGTTATAAAATCTCCATTACCATCAACTAACTTTGGTCAATATATTGTTTCACTCAAAATCTGTAATACTGCAATAGTTTCTGCGGGAATTAATTACTCACCGGATGATAAAATTATTGTTGAACCGGCAAATGGAGCAGTATTAAAACCAAAATTTGGTGTTGCTGGAGAACTTTTGAAAATTGATATTATTGATTCTGGTTCCGGATTTGAGGAAATGCCCAAAATTTATATCAGATCAGAAACCGGTTATAATGCAGAGATACTTCCAATTCTTTGTGTAAATAGAATAGGTGATATTCCAGAAAGTGAATACTCAATACCATTTGGTGAGAAGATTATTAAAGTTGTAGATTGTGTGGGTAAATTCTAATGGCAAAAACAAAAAATTATTATACTATTGATTATGGAACAACTGATGGTGATATAAAATTCGGACATGTACACGAAGACGGAGAAATATCCTCAGTAATGCTTCGTGGAAGATCTTCTGATCATTATATTACACTTGAAAAAACAGGAAAACCTCATAGAAAAAACGGAACAATTTGTAGATCTAGAGGTACATTTCAAGTAGTAGCAGGTGATGATGTGCAACCAGGATCACCGGGAATTTATTTGGAGGCATCTTCAGGGGATATTATTATAGCTGCTCCAAGTGGAAGAATTAGAATGATGGCTGAAAATATTGATTTACATGCTTCAGGGCATAATGGAGAAAATGGAGTAATCGGTCTTGATGCAAATGAAAAAGTTATAATTAAGGCACAAACAATTGATATTAGTTCAGTAGTTTCTACTAAAATATTTTCAGAAAAAACAGTAGAATGTATTGGTAATGGAGTTTTAAATATCTATGGTGGATTGGTTGAATGTATTGAAGGAACAACAACTATTAAGGGTTCTAAAAATGGACCTATTCCTGGATTGGGAACTCTTGAAGAAATTAAATCTGCAGCAAGAAGTTTTCTAGAGGCTTTATCATGAAAATACCAGATTTGGAGATAGGTAAAAGACTTACTGTTGGCTCTAATATTATCCCAGTAACTTGTTTTGGAATAGGTCCAACAGAAATTCGTGGAACAGCAGCGATTCAGGGACCTTTGTTGGTCGGGGCATCTCAATCATTCCCGATACCAAATGCTCCAGAAGCGAGTGTGATGATCGCTCGCAGTACAAACCCAGAAGCACCTGTAGTTCCTTCAATTCTTTGTATTAATAGCAGAGGATTTCCACCAACTCCAATTGATGTAATAGTTGGAGATGTGACTGGACCAGTTGGTATATTAGTTAATTCTCTTGTGATTACTATTTTAAATGCTACAACAATTAATGTAACTTCTCCTAGTATTATTATTAATAGTTCTACAGTTCATAATGGACCTGTAGTAGTCAATGGAACTGTAATAACTAACGGTAGCAGACTTCATAATGGAAATATGGTGTTTAATGGTACTAATGTTCATAATGGATCTATTATTCTTACTGGTGTTGGACATGTTGCAGCCGCTATTCAAAGTAAAAAAGGATTTGATATCCTACACCCAACAAAGAAAAATCATCGTTTAAGACATATTTGTTTAGAAGGACCATCTGCTGAAGTTTATTTTCGTGGAACATTAAAGGATAATAATATAATTCAAATTCCAGAATACTGGTCCAATCTTGTTGATATTGAAAGTATTGGTATTAATCTAACTCCAATTACTTGTCATCAAGAATTATTTGTGGATAAAATTGAATCCAATAGAATAATTATAAAAAATAATGCAGGAGGGCCAATTCATTGTTCTTATGTTGTTTATGGAGAAAGAATAGATGGAGAAAAAAATATTCCAGAATATCAAGGATTGACACCTAACGATTATCCAGGAGATAATAATGAATATACGATTAATGGATTATGATTAAAATACATGAAATATTTCCAACAATAGTTTATCAAGGAGAAATAGAACATCATGAGCAATTTAAAAATCAATATCTTGAGGAATTAAAAAAATATTGGTTTAATGGTTATGAAAATGAAAGTCCAGAAAATTCTGAAAGAATATTTTTACATCATAATATAAAATATGAAATATTCTTTCAAGATTTACTTAAAAATGTTTATGATTACTTAGATATTCTTGATGTAGAAATAAATAAATTTAATTTTTATGTTACTAAATCTTGGATTGGTTTTCATAAAAATACTGAGCCGATTTTAACCATACACAATCATAACTCATCTAATATTTCTTTTTGTTATTATATAAGTTCTAATGATACTTCAGATAAATTTTGTGTTCATCAACACTTAAATAATAATGAAGTATCTGGAGGTATTTTTGATACCCACTCTAAATTTAACACTATTAAGAAATTCAATAAATATAATTGTAATCAATATACAATTACTCCAATTGAAGGATCAGTTTTAATTTTTCCTGGAAATTTATTACATTCAACCTTAAGAACTCAACAAATGACAGGAGAAAGAATTGTAATTGCTGGTGATATTGTTATGACTTTAAAAGAAGAGTATCAAAATCATCATCAAAGTATAGTAGACCCTTCTACTTGGACACAATTATAATAATTTGATTAAGTAATACTCTTTATATTGAAATAAAAATGTCTTCAGAAAATACAAAATTTATTATTTCGGAATTAAAAAAAGAAAATGAACAATTGGATATAACTAATTCTGAATTATTTCCAGAACAAGTTGGTATTGCTAAAACATATATTACCAGTTATGAAAAAATTGCAAAAGTATTAGATCAGAATCAAAATATATTTACTATTATTAATCAAATAAATCAAAAAAAGCAAGAAATAGTCAATTTATGTGCTTTAGGTTTGGGAAACTATTCTTCAGGATTGATTCAACCTACTTGTACTTTAGCTTCAGAGGTTGGCGATCTAGATACTAATGTTGTATCAGAAACTGGAAGTTTTCCACAGGATACTACTTTTGGACTTCCTCCTCTCTCTTCTATAACAACTCCAAAAATTGCATTTGGCGTTGTGAGGACGGATAGTGTAAGAGTAGAGTTTTATCCTAGATTAGAAAATCAAGAAGCACCTACGGATAATGCTTTAGAGAATTCTTCTTATCCTATTTTACAAAACGTAAATTCTTCCTTTGCCGGAAAGGGGAAAGGAACAATTTTATTTGAGAATTCAAAATATAGTGAAGGTCAAATTAATATTTTTGCGATAAATGACTCTGGAGGATGGGATAGTATTTCTTGGAGTGGAAATGATACTAAAATTGGAAACTATTATAAAATTATTGGAGGTGGTTCTAATTGTTCAAGTTGGGCATCATCAATTCAACAACGAGAAAATGAAATAACTACATTAAGAAATCAATTATCCGATATTTTGGCACCAATTAATGGGTTTAAAAATAAAAAACATGGTTATCAATTAAGAGTTTGGGGGTTTAAACGATCTGAGGTGGTAAATAATGACACAATACTCCTTAATAATTCTATGAGGAAGACTTTAATAAATCCACCATTTACCAGTTGACGCAACCACAAAAATCTGCTATGATACTCAAGTAATCAAAAACAAACTGAATGCAAGACGAGTTCCTATCCCGATGTGTGGTTGACCCTCTCAAACGAACTGTTTATCTCTACTCCAGTGATGGTAATGAGAAGCAAGTGTCGTGTGAGACCGTAGAACAATTTATGAATGTACTTGAGTTTGTTCGCGCAACTGTGAATGAAGAAACTCTCTCATACGCAAATCCGCTTTAAATTTCCTTTTAGGTTGAAAAAATACCCCGGCCAAAATTTACACAAAATACCCTTTTATGAATTCTGATCGCATTAACTACAAATTACTCAAAGACGTTCCCGTAAAGACAACTCCACAGAATGTAGAAGAATCAAATCAGGCACTTTTTAAGTGTACAATGACTTTACCCGAAGCCGCAAAAAACTGTGGAATGAGTCATAAGGAAATGAAACTGACTTTCTTTGAGTACTTGAAGTATCATCCAGGGACTTATAAAGATTGATACATTTGGACTCCAGTAAGGTGCTTACTAGGATATAAAAGACTGACGCCTCCCTCTGCAGAAAGAGTACCCATCAGGTCAGCGTCCAACACACTTGACAATATAAGGCAGAGGTCTTATGGTTGTCTTATAGGGCGTATATTCCAACTGGCAGAGAAAATTGACTTAAAATCAATCAAGTATCGGTTCAAATCCGATTACGCCCATAAATAATAATAAAAATTATGTCTTATAAGATTACCTGTTCTTATAATTGGTATGTAACTGAAGATGATAAGTACATTATTAAGACATATTATATAAATGGAATTGCTTTTACTTTTGACGAAATACCTTCAATAGTACAAGATGATCCAGAAATCATCAAAAGAGCAAATGAGCATCTAACTTATGACCCAGAATTTTTCTATTTGAAATCATTTTATTTAATAGATGAACAATGCCATCCTTGCCTTTTTGAATTAGATCTTGAGAATCCAGAGGCACTTGACAAGATAAACTAAATAACCTATAATTGTTTTTCGCCTTTGTAGCACAACGGTAGTGCATCTCACTTGTAATGAGAAGGTTGCAAGTTCAAATCTTGTCAAAGGCTCCAGGGGGATTAACTCAGTTGGTAGAGTGACAGCTTTGCAAGTTGTAAGTCAGGAGTTCAAGTCTCCTATTCTCCATAAGTCTTTAAAAATTTCAATATGTCCCTAATATCACAACAAGACCGTAAAAATGTCATTGAGTCTATAGATTTCTATATCTTTAGTAAAGGTCAAGATATGTCAGAATCAAAAAGAGCAGAGTTGAATGCACTTCTCAATTGGATCAAACTAGAGCACTATAAGAATGATAATTAACCTCTGGTTCAATAAAGACATGAATCAATGGAGATGGACTCTTACCGATCCAGTCACTTTTGACACGGAATCTGGGCAAAGAGAAGATTTGAGAATAGCAATGGCAGATATTGCAAATACTGTAGAATATCTTATTAGTAATAATAAAAACAATAAAGTATAACTTTAAAACCTCTTTCCCGGAGGTTTTTTTGTATGATAAATAAATGATAAGGAACTTATAGTAGTAATAAAATGGGTCTCTCCAGATTATCAAATTTCATAAAGTCTATTCGCGGAAATGTATTATATGTTGATCCGAATAGTTTAGATTCTACTGATAGTATTGAAAACCAAGGAAATTCACTTACTCAACCATTTAAAACAATTCAACGTGCCCTATTAGAGGCATCAAGATTTTCATATCAACGTGGTTTTGATAATGACCGATTTGAAAAGACTTCAGTTGTCATATATCCAGGAGAACACTTAATTGATAATAGACCAGGGTGGATTCCAGATGGACTAGAACCATTAGACCCAACACTTCGTAGATTTTTCTTAAGAGGTGGAGTAAATTCAAATAATTTATTTGAATTTGACGGGACAACAAACCTTAATTTAGAAACTGACGAAAATGAACTCTATAAATTGAATAGTATTCACGGTGGTGTTATTATTCCTCGTGGTGTTTCTTTGGTTGGAATGGATCTTCGTAAGACTAAGATTCGCCCAAGGTATGTTCCAAATCCAGAAAATGATAATATTGAAAGAAGTGCAATATTTCGTTTAACCGGTGGATCATTTTTATGGAATTTTACGGTATTTGATGCAAATCCATCTGGGCAGGTATACCAAGATTACACTTTTAACAAAAGACTTCCAAATTTTTCGCATAATAAACTTACTGTATTTGAATATGCTGATGGTGTAAATCCAGTATCTATTTCTGATGAGTTTTTAGTATATTCATCAGATAAAACTGATTTGGATATGTATTATGAAAAAATAAGTATTGTTTATGGAACTTCTTCCGGTAGATCAATTAATCCAACATTCCCAGAATCTGGACTTGATATTCAGGCAATTAATGGAGAATTTGAAATTGTCGGTTCTAAAGGAGAAAATTTTATTGTCAATGATATTTTTTCTGGAAATAGAACAATCAGTTCAGATATTATTACAGTAGAATTAAATAGACCGATTGTAGGATTAAATGTAAATACTCCAATTCGTATTCAAGGTGTTCCAACACCAGGATATAATGGTTCTTATGTAATTTTAGAAGTAGTTGACACTGTAACTATTCGCTATAGAGCTACTACTGCTCCTCCAATTTCTTCTCCAAATATTTCTGGATTTACTGTAATATTAGATGTAGTTGTAGACACCGTAAATTCTTCATCACCTTATATTTTTAATGTTTCACTTCGTTCTGTGTATGGAATGTGTGGAATTCATGCCGATGGCGATAAGGCAGATGGATTTAAAAGTATTGTAGTTGCTCAATTTACTGGTATTGGTATACAAAAAGATAATAATGCATTCTTAAAATTTAATCCAAATACTGGAATTTATGAAGATAGTACTATAGTTCCTAATTTATCATCAGATTCTAGATCAATATTTAAACCAAAATATGAGAACTTTCATATAAAAGCGTCAAATGATGCCTTTATGCAATTAGTTTCTGTATTTGCAATCGGATTTGCAAAACAGTTTATTGTAGAATCTGGTGGTGATTTTTCTGTTACTAACTCTAACTCAAACTTTGGATCAAAAGCATTAACTGCTTCTGGATTTAAGAGACAAGCATTTCCTCAAGATGATGTTGGATATATTACTCATATTATTCCACCTAGACAAATTGAAAATGAAAGTATTACATTAGCATTTAATAGTATTGATATTAATAAAACAATAAATTCTAATGATCCAAGTAGATTGTATCTTTATAATGAAACAAATTTTAATAATCCACCAGAAAATGTTATTGACGGTTATAGAATTGGTGCAAAGAAGGGCGAATCTTTAAGTGTAATTATTGGCAAAAATGGAGTTTCTGAAATAAAAACTTCTGAAATTATAATGCAAGTTCCTCCATCACTTGTTGGAATAGTTAGTGTAACTTCATCTAAAGTTTATGCCATTGCATCAAATCAATTTAATATTCCTAATATTGATAGTCAAACAAATATAATTACACTTCAAACACCACATGCTCTTCAAAATGGAGAAAAAATAAGAGTTTTAAGTTCTGTAGCTTTTCTCCCAAATGGAATAGAATCAAATCAAATTTATTTTGCAATTACTGTAGATCCACAAGATCCACTTGCTTTAAATTCAACTCAAATAAAATTAGCAAAAACAATTAATGATGCGATTTCAAATGTACCAATTAATATTAATAATAATGGTCAATTTTTAAGAATTGAAAGTCGTGTATCAGATAAATTAACAGGGGAAATTGGTCACCCAATTCAATGGGATAGTTCTATTTCAACTTGGTATATTACAGTAAATTTGGCAAATAATCAAATATATGATTCATTCTTAACATTAAGTGGAGGAGATATTGGTGACTCTACTTCAAGAACATTTTTTGAGAGAACTTCTGATGATAGGAATTTAATTGATACTGTTTATCGTTATAGGTACATAATACCTAAGGATTCTCCTATTACTGCAAGATCTCCAATTGATTCATTTGTAATTCAAGAATCAAATAACTCAATTGGATCATCAAATACTGAGATTCAAAAATATTTTGATATTAATAAACTTTCTGAAATATCAGAACTTAATCCATATCAATTAAAAAATTTCCGATTAATTGCTTCTGCGATTTGGAATAATGGAATTGCAACTATTACTACAGAACTACCTCATGATTTAGTAGTTCTTTCTGAAGTTGAACTTAATAATATTATAAGTTCCCAAAACACACAAGGATTGAAAAATAAAGGATTTAATGGTAAATTTACTGTTATTAATGTAAGTAACCGAAAAACATTTAGTATAGCAATACCAATTACTCCTGGGATATTTCTTAATCAAACTAAAGTTCGTGATACAAATTTACCATTTTTCAAAAAAACTAGGTATAGAGACACATATTCACTTTATAAAAAAGAAGAAATACAAGAATATATACCAGGACAAAGAGATGGTATCTATCACTTATTTTTAATTACAAATTCAATTTCTCCATTTGTTGATCCATTTACTTCAGTAAAATTATCACAACCAATTGAAAACTTTTACCCTCAGAAAAATAGAGATAATCCCAAATCTAATGTTGATTTTTCAATCTCGTTTGCTCTTCCAGATCCAATTGGTAAAGTTATTGTTAATGATGTAGAAAATAGTATTACGAGTGAGAGTGTTGGTAGATTTACATCTGATTCTAATATTGGATTTAGTATTGATGATATTCAATCTAATCCAAATGGTATTCAACATACCATTTATACTAAAATTGATCATGGTCTGAATAGAATTACTAAAGCTTCACTTAATTTTGGTGGATTTGGTTATGGAACCGGCGATGGTCCTGAAATTGAAACATTTTATAATGCTCAATTAGTTGGTTCTGCTACTGGAGAAGGTGCAACTGCAGTAGTTAAAGTTCAAAATAGTGAAATTATTGACATTTTGTTAATGGATGGCGGTAGTGGATATCTAGTTAATGAAGTGTTGTCAGTTGTTGGCATTGCTACTACCACTGGATTTATTCCTGCATTAATTGATGTTGATAAAATTTATGATGATATAGATTCAAATTTTAGAATTGAAGGTATATCTATACCTCCATTTAATGCCTATAATGGAGTTTATCGCGTTACAGGAGTACCAAATAGTAGAAGAATTGAAGTTTCATCTGATGCCCCTAAGATAGCAGATTTACCCTCTATTGGAAAACTTCCAATCATTGCAGTAAACCCAATAGGTCTTGATAATATTAATCCATTAATTTTGCAATTTGCTATATGTGCAACATCTGGAAGAGCAATTAAAATAAGTCAATATTCTTATAACTCCGTAACTGGGTTTGCTGTTATTACAACTGTAAATTCTAATGGAGTTAAAATTGATACTAGTATAATAATCACTGGATTTGATTTGATATCTGAAAATTCATTTAATGGGCAATTTTTCATTAAAAAAATAGTTTCAGTAACTCAATTTGAAATATTTGTTGGTGTTGGTTTAGGTGCTTCTCCTAATGTAGTAGAGGATCAACAATATATAAACAGACCTGGTTTTGGGGCAAGTGGTGGATCAATTACACTAGAAAATGAAGAGACTTCCGGGCGTCTTTCACCAAGATATGATAATTTAACAACAACGCTTGCTTCTACAATTAATGATAGTATTGAAGAAATATCTATTGATAATTTTGATGATCTTGATTTAAAAATTGGTGATTATATAATTATTGATTATGAGATTATGAGAATTCGTGAAGATGTTTCTACTAACCCAATTAAAGTATTCCGTGGATTGCTAGGGACAACTAAAAAATCTCATATTATTAATTCTTATATTGAAAGAATTAAAGTATTTCCAATTGAATTGCGTAGAAATTCAGTTATTCGTGCCTCTGGACACACCTTTGAATATGTTGGATATGGTCCAGGAAATTATTCAACTACTTTACCTGAAAGACAAGATAGAATATTAAGTAAAGCAGAAGAAACCTTATCACAATCATTTAAAACTGATGGTGGAATAACTGTTTATACTGGTATGAATGATAGTGGTAATTTTTATATTGGTAATCGTAGAGTAATTTCTACCACTGGAAGAGAAGAAGTTTTTGATGCTCCTGTTCCAACAGTTACTGGAGAAGATCCAACAGGTTCAAATAATTTTGGATTTAATTTAATTTCTCCCGATGAAGTAAGAATAGAACGTTCAATTAAAGTTGAAGGTGGTGGTAATAATAATCTTATTTCTGAATTTGATGGTCCTGTAGTTTTTAATAATAAAATTACTACTCTTGGGAGTATTGAATCTAATTCTCTAAATTTAAAAGGAAATTCAACTGTTTCTCGTAATTATACTGTAGGAGTTTCCACTCCATTTCTTTCTGCTAATCCTGGAGATGTTGTTTTTGATGAAGATCCAGAAAGTGGTGGTAATGTTGGATGGGTATATACACTATCAAATAAATGGGAAAAATTTGGTCCAATACAAAATAATGGATTTTATAATGGAAATTTTAGTGGCACTTTTATCGGAGATGCAAGTGGATTAACTGGAGTATCTGATATATGGACATTAGATGCAAATGGTATATTTTATAATGGAAATGTTGGAATGGCTACAAATAAATCTCTTCCAAATTTTGCTCTTCATATTTTTGGTGGCATTAAAGCCGATGGTATTTCTGAATTTAATTCTCCAGAATTAACATTTAATGTTCCGTCCTTACTTAATTTTAATGCTATTGATACTAGAGTTAATCAAGGTCTTAGTGTTATTGGAGTTTCTACATTTTCTAATAACATTTTTATAAAAACCACTGTAGATAGCACGGATGGAAGAAACATCCGGTTTGTTCAAGCTGATACTTCAATTTCAGATACTCAGGGTTATGGTGGTATTGAGTGGGAAGGATTTGATACAGGAAACCCTGGATTAAGAGGGTATATTAGAGGTATTTCTCAAGGTAGTCAAGGTGAATTTAGTATTTCTTTTGCTACTCAAAGTCTTGGTGCTTCAAATCCAATAGAAAGACTGAGACTTAATTCTTCTGGAACTTCTGTATTCAAAAATTCAGTAGTTGGGGAACAAGGTTTTATTGGTGATTTAATTGGAGTTGCTTCAACTGCAACAAATGCAACTCTTACTCGCGTAAATCCAGATACAACAAATACTGATCGTTATGTGACATTTGTTGGTGGAGTTACTGATGCTTTTTATAATCAAAGATCATCCAATAATTTTAAATATAATCCTTCTACTGATACTTTACAGACAACAAATATATTTGCTCTAGGAACTATTGGTATTGGAACCAATGATCCGGGAGAAAAATTGCAAGTTGATGGCAATATTAGAATTGGTATTTCTACTACAAATAATTATATTGCTTTTAGAGGAACATTTGCTGATGGAACTAATGCTTCTGGTGATGGGGATCAGAATGGATTATGGAGGAGATGGACACATACTTATATTGGAGAAAGAATATATGATTACAGTTCTTCAGGAAATGGTGAAAGATCCGAACTTTTATTATTTAAAGGAAATGATACTAATACTGGTGTTGGTCCAGATAGAGTTAGAGTTCTTGCTGGAGAATTTAGAGTAGATGTACATACTGGTGGTCTTGCCGGTACTTTTGAACAAGTAGGAAATTCTTCTTTAGCGAAAAATAGATTAATTATTACTGCAACAGGAAATATTGGTATTGGAATTGAAAATCCAATATCTAAACTTCAAGTTGCTGGCAATATAACACCTTCCCAAGATAAACAATTTGACTTAGGTTCTTCTTCTTTAAGATGGAAAACTATTCATACTAATAGTTTGATATCTGGAGGAGATATAACAGCACCTACTTTCCATGGTAATCTTGTTGGCAATATAACTGGTAATGTAATTGATTTTGTTGATGCTGAATTTGAAAACATTTCTGTCAATAAATGTTTTGATATATCAAATGATAAATTTTCAATTTGTTATGAACCAAATTATAATAATGTATTAGATTCTGAAGGAAAACAATTTACTAGTTCTAATGCAATTCTTTTCAGAGATAAAATTGCAGGCCCGATGATATTTGAAGCATCTGGTACTGGACCAGGTGGTTTTATTTTTAAATCACAATCTTCTAGTGATGTATATGCTAGATTTCATGACACTACTAATGGTAGTATTAACACTAAATCAATAAGGTTATATCATAGTGGAGATGAAATATTCACTTTAAATGGTAAAGGTATCCAGGTTAAACGAGGTGCTTATATTTCTGATAATGTTGGAATTGGAATTGAAAATCCAATATCTAAACTTCAGGTTGCTGGCGATATAACACCTTCTTCAACAAAGGTTTATAGTTTAGGTACACAAAATCTCAAGTGGAAAACTATTCATACTAATAGTTTGATATCTGGAGGAGATATAACTGCACCTACTTTCCGTGGTAATCTTGTTGGTAGTGTTACATTAACTGGTAATAGTACTATAACTGGTACTATAAACGCTTCAAGTTCTACTTTAATAAAAACTGTAACCAGAAGTACTAATTCGGATCATTTCTTAACTTTTGTAAATTCTAATAACTCAAGTGCAACTAATGAAAATCTTTATACCTCTACTAGTATAAAATTCAATCCATCAAAGGGAAGTTTATCTGCAACAAAATTTATTGGACAGTTTTCTGGTAATGTAACTGGTGATGTAACTGGTAAGTTAACTGGCAATGCTTTAAGTGCAACAACTGCAACAAGAGCAATAAGTGCAACAACTGCATCTAATCTTACTAGAACTGTAATTCCCGGAAATGGATTAAGTTCTAGTGGATCTTTGAATGGTGGAAATGTTACTTTAAGTATGAGAACTCCCAATACAATTACTGCAGTATCAACAAATGATGCAGGAAATAATAAAGGGCATACACACCAACTAGGTAATAATTCAGTTACTACTAGTAAAATATCTGATGGATCTGTCACTGCTAATAAGTTAAGTAATGAGATATACGGAATTAGAGCGTGGGCAGTTGTTCAAGCTAATGGAACACTCTCTCGCAAATCTCCAAATGTAAAAAATGTTGAAAATACTTCTCCAGGTCGTTATAAAGTTAATTTTACACAGGCATTGCCTACGAACAATTATGCAGTTACTGTTTCTCCATATACAGATGTTGATAGCTTTTTTAGTGTTACCACAAGAACCACAACAAGCGTATCATTTTCATGTATTGATCCACTCTTTGGAAATATGATTAGTGGAGGTAATCAAAAATATAAAAATTCAAATTATGGTCCAATATATCAAAATAATGCATTTGCTTTTCAATTAGTTTATTAATAATCAGTTGTTTGCATTGTATAGAATTAAAAAAACGATAAATAGATAAAAGATAGGGGTGGAGAGTGAAACCCAATGTCCACAGTAAATAAGAATTTTATTGTTAAGCAAGGTCTTGAAGTAGCGGAAGACCTTATTTTTGCTGATGGAAATACAGAAAAAGTTGGTATTAACACAAGAGATCCTCAATACGAACTTCAAGTAAGTGGTAGGCTCGCAGTTCAAAATGCGTTTTTAGTTGCACCTGAAAATACATTTGTTTCAAATAAGGTAGGTATTTTATCTCAATTTTCTCCATCTTCTATTACTGGAATTGATACTGCTGGATTAAAAGTTAACGATATTATAACAGATTTTAATAATCAATTTATATCTGATAATACTCGTGTTGTTTCATTAGGAACTAATATAATTTTACTGAATAAATTCCATTCAAATAATTCTAATGGAGATATAGCAACACTTATTGTTAGCAGAGATTTTGATAGTGGTGATGAAGGTAATATTTTAATTTCTCGTGGTTCTAATAAATCTCCAGCTTGGGCTTTAGCAGCTGATGACGTTAAATATAATGATGAGGATGATATTTATTTTCCAACATTTGTTTCTGGATTTGGAAGAACTAGTTTTTATGCAAATAATAATTACTTAGTTTTTAATCCCGCTCAAATAAAATTAGGTATTGGTACAGTAGATCCAAAAGCAAACTTAGATGTAAATGGTGATGTAAGTATTGGTTCTTCATTATCTGTTAATGGATTAACTCAATTAAATAATCAATTAAATGTTCTTAGTAATGCTTACATAGAAAATAATTTAACTGTAGATAATAATATAAGTGTTGGTTCTTCTCTAATCGTTGATGGATCTTCTTTTTTCAAAGATAATGTAGAAGTAATTGGTTCTGTTGAAATTGAATCTGATCTAAATGTTGAAAATAATGTAACAATAAGTGGGTTGTTAGTAGTTGAAGACAATGCAAATTTTACAAGTAATGTTTCAGTATCTGAAGCAGCAAGTATTGGTTCAACCCTAACTGTTTCCGGTACAACTGAATTAGAAAATAATTTATCAGTACTTGGTGGAGTTCAATTTGGTAGTACCTTACAAGTTATAGGTGAAACCACTATCAACAACACTTTGGAAGTTGATGGGATCACAACTATTAATAATGACTTAGATGTTACTGGTGATGTATCAGCAGTAACTTACTTTGGTACTGGTGACAATCTTGTTGGAATTGTAACTCAAATTGTTCCAAGTATTGGAATCAACATTTCATCCACACAAGATCCAGGAAAAGGTGTTGTTACAATTGATGCTTATAATCCAGCAGGAAAAACTATATTTGTAAATCAAAATGGAAATGATAATAACAGCGGACTAACTGAAAATGATGCAAAGAGAACTATAAAAAGTGCAGCATCAATTTCACTATTTGGAGATACTATTAAAGTATTTCCAGGAACTTATGTTGAAGACAATCCAATTGTTCTTAATCCTACAGTATCTGTAGAAGGAGCAGAACTTCGTAACTGTGTTATCACTCCAAGAAATCCATCAAAAGATTTATTTCTTGTAAATAATGGATGCCATATTACAGATGTAAGTTTCATTGGTCAAGAATCAAGAGATGGTGCAGCAATTGTTGCTCTTCAACCACTTCTTGGTGTTGAATCTGACAGATATTTTGATGCAGCGAGAATGCTTCGCTATAATTTAGAATTTATTGCAGCAGAATCAGTAGGATATTTAACAAGTACTGATTACAAAAATCCACCATTTGAATTGGATAGTGGTGATTATACTTCTTGTAAAGATGATGTTAAAGATGTATTCAGAGCAGTTATTCATGACATCACACGAGGTGGTAATTCTCGTTGTGTAGGAGCGGGACTATCTTATTATACTGATGAAACTTTACAGCACATTGTAGGAGTTAAAACCGAAACTATTGATACATTTAAATTTGCAGTTGGTATTGCCTTCTCCTGCATCAATAATGTTCTTTGGGAAGGAAACTATCAAAATCAAGAATCGCAACTTCGTGATCTTGGAATGCAACCAGATCCACTAACTGGTTCAAATATAGATATTGATTCTTGTTCAAATGTTTTATCAGCAGTTCAAACTTGTGTAGGAATAGTCACAACAATTATTGATCAAGGGCCATCAGTAGGAATTGTTACTACATTTCCAGGAAACTCTGGTATTGGATTCACAACACTCAATCCAATCACAGATGCTTCATATGATGAAAGTTCAGGAAAAGTAACCTTAACTGCTCCAAACTATCCTGCGGAAGTTGGAGATATTATAGAAGTTCGTGATTTAGAATTTTCTTGTCTATCCAATGGTTCTCCAATCATACAAAAATTCCCTTCTGGCAAATTTGGATATGAGTTTTATATTGAAAGAATAAATCCAGATACAAGTTTTGATGTATATGTTGGAATATCAACTATTTCACACACTTATATTCCAGGAACTGGATTTCTTGTTAATCGGTCAATCGCAGTTACAAATGCTGTATATGATAGAATAAGTGGTATAACTACAATTACTGCTCCTGGGGCATTTGTAAGAGTTGGAGATTTTGTTACTTTAAGAGATTTAGAGTTCTCCTGTCCAGACAGTCCACCAAATTTGTTATATCCATCCGGAAAAGAAGGATTTGCTTTTAAAGTTAATCAAGTTATTGGTGCTGGAACAACATTTGTAGTAACAGTAGGAACATCAACTATTCCACATACTTATGAAACAGGTGGACTAGTATTTCCTGCATATTCAAGAGGTGTAGGCCCAATTACTCAAGGGCCTTATATCAGAAACTGTACTAATTTTGTTCCATTTAGCGTTGGAATGAAAATTGATGGTTTTGCTGCCGAACCTGGAGATAAAGTTGATATTGGTGTAACTGGTACTATGAGCGTAGACTCTTACACTCAATATAATCAGGCAGGTGTTGGAGTTTCTATTACTAATGGTGCTTATGCCCAGTTAGTTTCTATTTTTACAATTTGTAATGACACCGCAATTTATACTGCATCAGGTGGGCAATGTGATATAACAAACTCAAACTCATCTTTTGGAGTACTTGGTCTTGTTTCTGACGGAGTTGGTGACGAAACTACAAAATCAATTTATCGTTATACTGGAGAAGTTGTTGCAGAAGCAGAGCAAGAACAATCTATAATTTCTGTAGGTGGTATTGGATCTTATAGACCTTATGATGGTCAGACACTTTACTTTGGTGAATTATATTTTACAGTTGATAGATTTGAAATTATAAACGGAGGAAGTGGATATACTCAAACACCTAATGTGATTATTGATGCTCCAACAGGGCCTAATGGTATTCGTGCAGAAGCAATTGCATCTATTCAAAATGGTTCTGTGATTTCTGTAGATATTATCAGTACTGGTAATCAATATCAGGTCTCACCAAATGTAACTTTTACTGGTGGAGGTGGAAATGGAGCAGAAGCAACTGCATTGATTGCACCAATTTATTATACTCTTGAAAGTGCAACTATTCCTTCTGCTGGCGTTTCTACTATTACTTTAAATAGAAATCTAAATAGTACAGTAAGTATTGGGACTACCGTTTACTTCTCAAGATTGAGTTTACAAATTACTTCTTCCCATTCCTTTGAATGGGTTGGTGCTGGAAATAATATATTCCAAGCAAAACCTGCTCTTGGTGGTGTAGTTGTAACCGAAAATGAAATTGTTAAAATTGGTGGTGGTGAAATCATTTATACTAGTACCGACCAGGCAGGAAACTTTAGAATTGGTGATGGAATTGTAATTAATCAACTTACCGGTACTATTTCTGGTAGGGCATTTAGTCAGAATATTCTCAGTACAGTAACTCCACTTATCGTAGCAGTAGGTTAAAAAAATGGCAGCAGTCGCACTTAATAAATTTCTCACAGTAAGATCAAGAGTAACTACAAATCAAGTTGGAATATATACTTGTCCCGTTGGAGTTGCCGCCATCATCACATTGTGCCAGGCAACAAATGTTTCTGAAGGATTGAATTCTGGAACTTATAATATTACTGGTATTCACTCTAGAACCGATGGTGGTGCATTTAAATTTGCAAGTAAAGAACAAATTCCAGTAAATGATAGTATGAACTTATTTCCAGATGGAAGATTGGCAATGGAAACTAATGATGTTCTTTATTTTAGTTCCGATGGTAATCAACAGATTGATATAGTTCTCAGTGTACTAGAAACCGCAAAACAATAAAAATCAATGGGAAAATTAAGCTCTGGAAGAGTCAAAAGGACTCCACAAACTGGCATTACATCTGATAGATATGAATTTCTTGGATTAAGACAAGCAGAACCTAATTTAGGAGATCCTCTTGTTGGTCCTTCTTCTATTGGAGAAAATCCAATTCCAGTTGGTTCTTACTACCAACTCGCAGCCATTGGAGAAAAAGTAGGAGAAAGATATTGGACAACACCAGTTGGAATTGGAACAACCATAGGTATTATTAGTGTTTATGACAATGGATTCTTACCTAATAATGCATTTCAAAGAATTCATGGTCTAAATTTTGTAGGTGCTGGAGTAACTGTAGAAGTTCCTTCAATTGAGTTTATCGGTGATGTGGGTATTGCCACGATTAGAATTGCGGTCAATGATATTCTAAATCAAGGTGATGTTGGGCAAATATTATTCAATACAACTGCAGGAGTTGTTGGTGGTGCTTCTAATTTTTACTATAATTCTACATCTAATAATGTTGGTGTTGGTTCTGCTCTTCCATCCGAAGATTTTGATGTAAATGGAATTATAAAAACTCAAGATATTAAAGTAGAAGGAACTTTAATTGCTCAGAATTCTCCAGGATTAAATGGTCAATACCTTAAGTCAACTGCATCTGGATTAGAATGGGAATATATACCACAAACTCTTCGTGTTGGATTTACAACTATAGCATTAGTAAATCAATCTGTATTTCAATTTAATTATAATCCAGATATTATTGATGTTTTTGCTAATGGTGTACGTTTAAATCAAAATGAGGTGATTGCAGAGAACGGAACAACGATTACATTTAACAATCCTTGTTTTGGTGGGGAACTTATTGACATTATTACTTACGAGTATTTTAATATTAGTAATATAATTTTAAATCAGTATTGGATAGAAACATCTTCGGGTATTCATACAGTTTCCAATGTTGGTATTGGAACAACAAATCCAATAGATAAACTTACTGTTCGTGATGGAGATATTTCTGTTGGTATAAACACTTCTCATGGATTAGTTCTTACTTCACCTGATGGATCTAAATATAGATTAATCGTAGATAATGCTGGTGGTTTAACTACTGTCGCAGTTTAATAAATAATAGAACAAGAATCTTCGTACAATGGCAATAAATAGAGAACTATCACAATTTGCTAATTTTGTAGAAGTAGACGATGATACTCAAAATATTGTAATAGATAATAATTTAGGTATCGGAACTACAAACCCATCAGAAAAATTACATATTGGAGGTAATTTAAGAGTTACTGGTGGAATTTATGATAGTTCAAATAACTCAGGATTGGAAGGTTATGTTTTAAGTTCCACTGGAGATGGTTTAGAGTGGATTGAGGGTATACCAGGGGTTCAAGGACTTCAAGGTACTCAAGGTACTCAAGGTATTCAAGGAACTGGTTTACAAGGAAATACCGGAGAACAAGGATTTCAAGGTATTCAAGGGTTAATTGGATTTCAAGGTATTCAAGGAATTTCTGGACCTCAAGGAAATCAAGGTATTCAAGGTTTAATTGGAATTCAAGGTTCTCAAGGTACTCAAGGAATTTCTGGACCTCAAGGAATACAAGGAATTCAAGGAAATGCCGGAGTTTTTGGTTCTGATGGTGCTCAAGGAAGACAAGGAATTCAAGGAATTCAAGGAACACAAGGAATTCAAGGTCGTCAAGGAATTCAAGGAGCACAAGGATCCCAAGGAACAACTGGTTCTCAAGGTATTCAAGGTATTCAAGGTATCAGAGGTCAACAAGGAACTCAAGGTATTCAAGGTAGTCAAGGTCGTCAAGGTATTCAAGGATTTACTGGCATTCAAGGAACTGATGGAACATCAATTGATATTATTGGATCAGTTGAAGATGCAAATGCAAGTCCACCAGATAATGCACAAACAGTATTAAACACAGCATTTCCGGATGCTAATACGGGTAATGGTGCAATTGATGAAGCAACTGGAGACCTTTGGATTTATAATGGAACTGCATGGGGTAATGTTGGTAATGTAAGAGGACCTCAAGGAATTCAAGGAGTTCAAGGGCCTCAAGGAACTCAGGGTCTTTTAGGAGAACAAGGTTTACAAGGTCTAGGAGAACAAGGACTTCAAGGTATTCAAGGATATCAAGGAACACAAGGAATTCTAGGAATTCAAGGAATTCAAGGAATTGTGGGCGATAAAGGTGATGATGGAACTTCTGTTGCAATTATAGGTTCTGTTGAAGATGTAAATGAAGATCCGCCAAACAATCCACAAACAACTTTAAATACTGCATTTCCAACTGCTGGTGTTGGTGATGGTGTAATTGATGAAGAAACTGGAAATCTTTGGGTTTATAATGGTTCTGTATGGAATAATGTTGGTAATATTAAAGGACCTCAAGGAACTCAAGGAACACAAGGATCTGTAGGACAGCAAGGTATTCAAGGATCTCAAGGTATTCAAGGAATTTCTGGACCTGTTGGTAGTCTCGGAGAACAAGGACTTCAAGGTATTCAAGGATTTCAAGGATTTCAAGGTATTCAAGGTAGTCAAGGAACACAAGGTCGTCAAGGTATTCAAGGACTTCAAGGACCTCAGGGTACTCAGGGACTTCAAGGTTTAATTGGTTTATCTGGTGGTGCGGGAACACAAGGTATTCAAGGTAGTCAAGGAACACAAGGTATTCAAGGTAGTCAAGGAACACAAGGTCGTCAAGGTATTCAAGGACCTCAAGGACCTCAAGGACTTCAAGGAACTTTAGGAGATATTGGATCAATTGGATTTCAGGGTATTCAAGGAATTCAAGGTGAACAAGGATTTCAAGGTACTCAAGGATTGAGTGGAAATATTGGAGATTTAGGTATTCAAGGACCACAAGGACTTCAAGGTACTCAAGGAAGACAAGGTATTCAAGGATTTCTAGGATTTCAAGGTATTCAAGGTATTCAAGGTACTGATGGAGCACAAGGGACGCAAGGTAATCAAGGTGTTACAGGTGCTGGATTTCAAGGTATTCAAGGTGTTCAAGGATCAGTTGGTTTTCAAGGAACACAAGGGATACAAGGTCGCCAAGGAATACAAGGATATCAAGGAACACAAGGAATCACTGGACAGCAAGGTATTCAAGGTAGTCAAGGTATTCAAGGAACTTCAGTAACTGGAGCTCAAGGAACACAAGGTATTCAAGGTAGTCAAGGAACACAAGGTATTCAAGGTAGACAAGGAACACAAGGAACACAAGGTATTCAAGGTAGACAAGGAACACAAGGTACTACTGGAGAGCAAGGTATTCAAGGAAGACAAGGAATTTCAGTAACAGGAGATGTAGGATTTCAAGGTATTCAAGGAACACAAGGGATTCAAGGTACACAAGGTACACAAGGAATTCAGGGATATCAAGGAACACAAGGAATTCAGGGAACTGCAAGCCCATCATCAATTATTAGTCCTGGTAATGAAACAGCTTCGGCACTTCCTCACTATCCAGTATTTGTCGCTGGAGTTGGTGAACAAAGTGCAAAAATTAGACTAACACCAACTGCATTTTCATTCACTCCAAATTCGGGAGCATTTACTGTAGGTGGATCATTAAGTGCAGGAAATAAAAGTCGCATTAGTAAAAATGCACACGCTTCGGGAGCAGATGATTATCACCTTGAATTATATTCAAATAATGTATCAGCAACAAATGAAGTCTCATTGAGAATGCATCAAGGATCTCAATATTATGGACAGATTAGATTAAGATCAGATGGGTTTCATTTTACTCAAGGTAATACTAACGTATATAGAAACATATATTTTGGTAGTGCAACTGCTAGTGGAAATATTACTGTTAGTGGAACAGTCACAGCAAGTTCCGATATTAAATTAAAAGAAAATATAAAACCATTGACAGATTCTCTGAATAAAGTTCTGCAATTAACTGGTGTAGAATTTGATCGTATAGACATAGAAGATCATCAAATTGGTCTGATCGCTCAAGAAGTGGAAAAGGTAATTCCTGATGTAATTTACGGAGATGAAATTAAATCTGTTGCATATTCAAATTTAGTTGCACTTCTTGTTGAAGCAATTAAAGAACTCAATCAAAAAGTTGACAGATTAGAAAATAAGAATTAAACTTAATTATAAACTTTGCTAATTTTATGAATAATTTTGCAAAACTTGCACTTGAAAACGGTGGAAGCATTCATCCATTGATTATTCCATCGGAACTTACAAATGGAACGGGTCTTATGAATCCGTCCATTTTAGTGGATGGTGATAAAATTAGAGTAATTGTTCGTCATGTAAATTATACATTTTATCATTCTGAAGAAAAACTATTTCAACATCAATGGGGCCCATTAACTTATGTGCATCCTGAGAATGATATGCACTTAAGAACTATTAATTACTACTGTGAATTAGATGAAAATTATAAGATCACAAGATATAATAAAATTGATACATCAGAATTTCCAGAAAAAGAATTATGGGATTTTGTAGGACTTGAAGATGCTCGTATTTTTAAATGGGACGGAAAACTTTATACTTCTGGTGTGAGAAGAGATTTAGATACGATTGGCACAGGGAGAATGGAACTCTGTGAGATTATCGTTACTGAAGATAGTGTAAAAGAAGTATCAAGATTTCGTATTCCACCACCGAATGATCCAAACTCTTATTGTGAAAAGAACTGGATGCCTATTCTTGATAAACCATATCATTATGTAAAGTGGGGAAATCCAACAGAGGTTGTTAAAGTAAATCCAGAAACAGAAACTTGCGAAACAGTATCTCTTTCAGATGCAGTTTGGATGCCAAGAGATTTACGTGGAGGATCTCAAGTTATTTCCGCTGGTGATTTTTATATTGCTTGCATTCATGAGGTTGATTTATTTCAAAGTCAAGTTGGAAGAAAGGATGCAGTTTATCGGCATCGTTTTATTGTATGGGATGAAAATTTTAATATAGTAAAATACTCAAAGGATTTTGCAATTATGGATGGTCATGTTGAATTTTGTATTGGTATGGATAGACATAAAGGAAATCTTTTAATGACATTTGGTTTTCAAGATAATGCTGCATATGTACTTCAAGTTCCAGAAAAAATAGTAGAGGAATTTATAAATGACAAGAACTGATATTATACAACTTCTAATTGATAAAATTAAAGCAAAATCATATCTTGAAATTGGCGTATCGGGTGGAGAAAATTTTCAAACTATTCGTTGTGAAAATAAAGTTGGAGTAGATCCAGAACTTACATCACCAGCAACTATTTTCCTCACTTCTGACGAATTCTTTAAACAAAACAAAGATACATTTGATGTTATTTTTGTAGATGGATTACATCATGCAGATCAAGTATATCGTGACATTATTCATTCACTAAAAGTTTTAAATGATGGAGGATATATTGTCTGTCATGATATGAATCCCCAGAAAAAAGAACATCAAATTATTCCTTTTACAGGTGGAGTTTGGAATGGAAACTGTTGGGAAGCATTTGTTCAATTAAGACAAGAAAGAAGTGATTTAAGTATGTGTGTTGTGAATACCGATTATGGGTGTGGCATTATTCAAAAGGGAGAACAAGAAGTTCTTAAAATTAATCAAAAAGTAAATTATAAAAACTTCAATGAAAACAGAAAAGAGTGGTTGAATCTTATTGAAGTTACTGATTTTTATGAGCAATTTGGAAATTCATTAAAAGAACTTCTTAATGCTTACGTTATGAATCCTCAAGATGTTGAAAATAATTTTGCTCTAGGTTTTTATTACGACACCATTGGTCAAACAGCATCTGCACTTTCTTTTTACTTAAGATGTGCTGAAAGATCTACTGATGATTTATTGAAATATGAATCTCTTATTCGCGGATCTATGTGCTTTGATAAGCAAGGAACCCGTGGATTTACTGTAAAAGGATTACTCCAACACGCCATTTCAATTTTACCCAAAAGGCCGGAAGCATATTATCTACTTTCAAGATTTTTTGAGAGAGATAGTAGAGATGGGCACTGGAATGATGGATATATGATTGCTTCTATCGGAGATAAAGTTTGTGAATATAATAATTCACCACTTAGAACCAATGTGGATTATCCCGGAGATTATTCAATTTTATATGAAAGGGCAGTAACAAGTTGGTGGTGTGGACTATGCGATGAAAGTAAAAATATCTTTAAAGATCTTCACGATAACTATACTTTAGATGAAATTCATAAGAAATCGGTTGTTGACAATTTAATTAGATTAAATGTTATTGATAAAGAAGAACCACAATCATTTTTAACTTATTACAAAGACAAATATTCTCGTTTAAAATATAAATTTACTGATTCTGAGTTAATAGAAAGAAATTACTCAGAGGCATATCAAGATATGTTCATTCTTACTATGCTGAATGGTAAAAAAAATGGAACTTACCTTGAAATTGGAGCGGGAAATTGTTTTTACGGAAGTAATACTGCACTTTTAGAAGAACAATTTGATTGGGAAGGAATTGCCCTAGACATTGATGAAAATTTTGTACAATTGCATAAGAACGAAAGAAAAAATCCTTGTTTTCTTAAAGATGCAACCTTAGTTAATTACAATTCGTTTTTATCTGGATTAGATTTCCCAAGTGAAATTGATTATTTACAACTTGATTGTGATCCACCTTCTGTAACATATGATATTTTACTTTCAATTCCATTTGAAACATATAAATTTGCAGTGATTACTTATGAACACGACCATTATTGCGATGAA